>Ga0208130_1000397_pt1 | contig 23039 bp, 21 predicted proteins | sample ETNtaG_31_FD_185771 | JGI IMG/M metagenome (GOLD analysis project Ga0208130, IMG submission 185771) | Marine microbial and viral communities from oxygen minimum zone, Eastern Pacific Ocean - ETNP201310SV78 (SPAdes) (version 2) | ecosystem: Environmental > Aquatic > Marine > Oceanic ...
ACTATTAAAGAAAATTTAAAAAATGTTGAATCTTTTGATTTCAATCAAGATATAATCAGGCCAATGGATAATCCAATCAAAGCATCAGGTCACATACGTATATTGTACGGAAATCTAGCATCTGAAGGTTCTGTTGCAAAGATTACAGGTAAGGAAGGTCTAGTATTTAAAGGAAAAGCAAATGTATTTAATTGTGAAGATGATGCTAATGATGCAATAAAGAGTAATTCAATAAGTAAGGGTGATGTTATAGTAATAAGATATGAGGGCCCTGTGGGTGGTCCTGGTATGCCTGAGATGCTTAAACCAACATCAGCAATTATGGGTGCTGGCTTAGGAAATGATGTAGCATTAATTACTGATGGTAGGTTTTCCGGTGGAACACATGGATTTGTTGTTGGTCATATTTCACCAGAAGCAGCTAAAGGTGGGGTACTGGCTCTTGTGAAAAATGGGGATGAAATTGTGATTGATGCAGAAAAAAATGAAATTAATGTTAATATTGACAAAAAAGAACTTGAAATTAGAAAAAAACTATGGGTTAAACCAGATTTAAAATTTAAATCCGGAATTTTGTATAAATATTCTAAACTTGTTTCAAGTGCATCCAGTGGTTGTGTAACAGATTAAATTATTGATGTGAAAAATATATCAGGGGCAGAAGCTGTAATTCGTTGTTTAATTAAAGAAAATGTTGATGTTTTGTTTGGTTATCCTGGTGGTGCTATTATGCCAGTTTACGACGAATTGTATAAATTTCAAGATAAGGTACATCACATATTAACAAGACATGAACAAGGCGCAACTCATGCAGCTCAAGGATATGCTAGATCATCTGGAAAAGTTGGTGTAGCTATCGCAACCTCCGGCCCAGGGGCTACAAATCTTGTCACAGGAATAGCTGATGCACAAATTGATTCGACGCCAATGGTCTGTATAACAGGTCAAGTAGCATCATCATTACTAGGTTCAGATGCATTTCAAGAGACTGATATAATTGGTATTTCCACACCCGTTACTAAATGGAATTATCAGATAACAAAAGCTTCTGAGATATCAGAAATATTTGCTAAAGCATTTTACATTGCTAAATCTGGTCGTCCTGGTCCTGTTTTAATTGATATAACAAAAGATGCACAGTTCGAGTTAATTGAAAGTTTTGAATACGAAAAGTGTAAGAATATTAGAAGCTATTTTTCTGTTCCAGAAACAGATCCTGAGAGTCTAAAAAATGCAGCAGAATTAATTAATAAAGCTAAAAAACCATTCATAGTTTGGGGTCAAGGAGTTATTCTTGGAAATGCTGAATCTGAATTTATAAAATTTATTGAGAAAACTGGAATACCAGCTGCATGGACTATACTAGGCTTGTCTGCAGTCCCGACCGAACATCCACTAAATGTTGGAATGGTGGGTATGCATGGAAATTATGGTCCAAATGTATTGACTAATGAGTGTGATTTATTAATAGCTGTTGGAATGAGGTTTGATGACAGAGTAACTGGAAACCTAAACTCCTATGCAAAACAGGCAAAAATTATTCATTTTGAGATTGATCCAGCTGAAGTAAATAAAAATGTAATTGCCGATGTTGCTGTGTTAGGTAATGTTAAGAATACACTAAATGATATTTTAAAATTTTTAAATAAGAACAATCATAAGGATTGGATTGCTAAGTTTGGAGAGTTTTATGAAATTGAGTTTGATAAAGTTATAGATAAAGAATATAATAAAAAAAGTGGTGGGCTTTCCATGGCAGAGGTAATAAAAAGTATAAATGATAACACAAATGGTGAATCTATTTTAGTTACTGACGTAGGACAACATCAAATGGTTGCCTGTAGATATACAAAATTTAATCAAAGTAAATCTAATATAACCTCAGGAGGTCTCGGCACAATGGGATTTGCACTACCAGCTGCATTTGGTGCTAAAATTGGAGATCCTGACAGGGAAGTGATTGCAGTAATTGGAGATGGTGGTTTTCAAATGACAATACAAGAGCTAGGAACAATTTTTCAAAGTGAAGCTGCAGTTAAAATTGTTATTTTAAACAACAACTTTTTAGGTATGGTAAGACAATGGCAGCAGTTATTTTTTGATAAAAGATATGCATCAACTGAAATGATTAACCCTGATTTTGTTGCAATTGCTAAAGGTTATTTTATTGAAGCAAAAAAAGTTGAAAAAAGAGAAAAATTAAATGATGAAATAAAGAAGATGATAGAACACAAGGGGCCATACTTACTGGAAGTTATAATTGAAAAAGAAGATAATGTATTTCCTATGATTCCCTCAGGATCATCAGTGTCGGATGTAAGATTAGAATAATGAAAAAAACAAAGTTTACTATATCTATATACACAGAAAATAACGTTGGGCTATTAAATAGAATATCCGCAATTTTCCTTAAAAGACATATTAATATTAGAAGTATTACATCATCAGAGTCAGAGATATCAAATATTTATAGATTTATAATTGTTGTTAAGGTTGATGACGAGCAGATTGTAAAGCTTGTAAAACAAATTGAAAAACAGATTGAAGTAATTGCTGCTTTTTATCATACAGACGAAGAGACTATTTTTTTAGAAACTGCACTTTACAAAGTAAAATCAAAATCATTGTTTAATGAAAGACAAATACAAAACATTATTAAAGAAAGTAGAGCTAATATAGTTACTGTAAAACCTGAATATTTTGTAATTGAAAAGACTGGATGGAGAGAAGAAACCGAAGATTTATATAATAAATTAAAAAAATATGGATTATTACAATTTGTTCGTTCAGGAAGAATATCGGTTTCAAAGAAATCAATGGAAATAACAAAATTTTTAAAATCAAATGAGAATGACTAATTATTACAATTCACTAAATATCGATGAAAAACAATCTCAGTTAGGAAAGTGTAGATTTATGAAATCTGAAGAGTTTTCAGATGGGGTTAATGTTTTAATAGACAAAAAAATAGTTATTATTGGATGCGGAGCTCAAGGCTTAAATCAGGGTTTAAATATGAGAGACTCTGGATTGGATATATCTTATGTGTTAAGACAATCATCTATAGACGATAAAAAGGAATCATTTTTAAATGCATCTAAAAATAAATTTAATGTTGGTACATATAGCGATCTAATTCCAAATGCAGATATGGTAATTAATCTCACACCTGATAAAAATCATACTCAAGTTGTGAATGAAGTTATGCCTCTTATGAAGAAGAACTCTATCTTATCATATTCACATGGTTTTAACATTGTTGAAGAGGGATTAAAAATTAGAGAAGATATAACAGTAATTATGGTTGCTCCAAAATGTCCTGGAACAGAAGTTAGGGAAGAGTATTTAAGAGGATTCGGAGTTCCAACACTTATAGCAGTTCATCCACCAAATGATCCAAACGGAGATGGATTAGATTACGCTAAAGCTTATGCAGTTGCAACTGGTGGTCATCGAGCAGGAGTCTTGGAATCATCGTTTGTTGCTGAAGTTAAATCTGATTTGATGGGAGAACAAACAATTTTATGTGGAGTATTGCAGTCAGGATCAATTCTATGCTTTAATAAAATGATTGAGCTTGGTTTTGATAGTGGTTTTTCATCAAAGTTGATTCAATTCGGTTGGGAAACAATCACTGAAGAATTAAAACATAATGGTATTAATGGGATGTTAGCTAGATTAGATGATGATTCAAGATATTTAGCACATACCCTTTCTGAAGAATTAAAAGAGATTTTAACTCCATTATTCAAACATCACATGAAAAATATTCTAGATGGAACTTTTTCAAATGACATGATGGAAGATTGGGTAAATGATGATGAGAAGCTTCTTAACTGGAGAAGAGAAACTGGTTTAACTGATTTTGAAAAGTCCTCTGTATCAGATATTGAAATTTCTAATCAAGATTACTTTGAAAAAGGAATATTAATGATTGCTTTTGTTAAGTCAGGTGTTGAATTAGCATTCGAAACGATGTTAGACAATGGAATAATTGATGAGTCGGCATATTATGAATCTCTTCATGAACTTCCTTTGATTGCAAATCTTGTTGCAAGAAAAAAATTATTTGAAATGAATAGAATTATATCTGATACAGCTGAATACGGATGTTATTTATTTAACAACGAATGTGTGCCTTTACTAAATGATTTTATGTTAAAAATTAATAATAATCATATTGGCTCAAAACCTAATGGTATAGAAATTGATAGCAGTAAGCTATATGAATATGATTTAAAAACAAAAAATCATAGGATTGAAAAAATTGGTATTATTCTAAGAAAAAATATGAGTAATATGAAAAAATTAAAATAGTATTAACATGAACCAAAATATCCCAGAAAAATATAGATTAAATTCTCCTATTCATCATGACACATACTTAATTGATGGTAAAATTGGTAAATGGAATGGTGAATTTACTGAAGTTATATCAACATTGCTGGCAAACGAAGAAGATGATAAATATATAACTCTAGGTGATTCTCCAAAAATGGATAAAAAACATGCATTATTGGCTCTTGAAGCAGCTGATAAAGCATATTCAAATGGTACTGGTACCTGGCCAACTATGAAAGTATATGAAAGAATTAATTGTATGCAAAAATTTGTTGATTTAATGGTTTTGAAAAGGGATGAGGTAGTTAAACTTTTAATGTGGGAAATTGGTAAAAACCTTAAAGATTCTGAAAAGGAGTTTGACAGAACAGTTGATTACATAAATGAAACAATCAAGGAGTATAAGAAAATTGACCGTGATGGAGCATTCTTTCATAACAATTCTGGAGTAAGAGCATTAATAAGAAGAGGCCCATTGGGTGTTGTTTTGTGTCTTGGTCCATATAATTACCCTTTAAACGAAACATTTGCTTTACTTATTCCTGCTATAATAATGGGCAATACAGCTATTTTCAAGCCTGCAAAGCATGGTGTATTATTAATAGCTCCTTTACTTGAAGCATTTAAGAAATCATTTCCACCAGGTGTGGTCAATATTGTATTTGGTCGAGGAAGAGAAATTGCTGCCCCAATAATGGAAACAGGAAAAATTAACGTTCTTGCGTTAATCGGACATAGTTCATCTGCTATCTCACTGCAAGATTTGCATCCTCAAAAAAACAGGTTAAGGCTAGTACTTGGTTTGGAAGCAAAAAACCCAGCGATAATTATGGATGATGCAGATCTTGAACTCACAGTCAATGAATGTCTAAATGGTTCACTTTCATACAATGGACAAAGATGTACAGCAATAAAAGTTATTTATGTTCATGAAAAAATTAAAGAAAAGTTTCTAAAGAAATTTTGTGAAAGTGTGGATTCCTTAAAATTAGGTTTACCATGGGAAAACACATTGCTTACACCTCTTCCAGAACCCAATAAGCCAAAATATATTAGTGAGTTAATTGATGATGCCACATCAAAAGGAGCTAAGATCATTAACAAAAATGGTGGTAAAAAATTTAAAAACTTTGTTTTTCCAGCTGTTTTATATCCAGTATCTGAAGATATGGATGTATATAAAGAAGAGCAATTTGGACCAGTTATTCCAGTAATTTCATTTTCAGATATTAATACCCCAATTAATTTTATGGCTGACTCTAACTATGGACAACAGGTTAGCTTATTTGGAAATTCAGAAGAAAAACTAGGGCCAATTATTGATTCTTTAGTAAACCTAGTTTGTAGAGTAAATTTAAATAGCTCATGTCAAAGAGGACCTGATGTTTATCCATTTACAGGAAGAAAAGACTCCGCGGTAGCTACCCTGAGTGTTCATGATGCTCTAAGATCGTTTTCAATAAGAACTTTTGTCGCCTCTAAAGACAATCCAACTAACAAAAATATACTTAGAAAACTGATAGATAACAAAAAGTCGAATTTCATAAGAACAGATTATTATCTGTAACTATTAGTTTAGCATAATTGGCATTACAAGCATTGTAATATCCTCGTTTTCATTACTTTGATGAACTGGAGAAATTAATCCTGCTCTGTTTGGAGATGATAATTCAATTTTTACTAAGTCTGAGGATAAATTATTCAGCATTTCAACAATAAATCTTGAATTAAAACCTATAGCTATATCATCACCATTATAATTACACTCCAAAGTTTCTTCTGCTTTATTATTAAAATCCAAGTCTTCAGCTGTAATTTGTAAAAGATTTCCTTTTATTTCAAACTTGACTTGATTCGTAGTCTTACTTGAAAATATACTAGCTCTTTTGGTTGAACTTAACAATTGAGTCCTATCAATCTCAAGGACATTTGGGTTTTCCTTTGGGATAACAGCTTCATAGTTTGGGAATTTACCATCGATAAGTCTACATGTTAGCTTAAAAGTTGAAAATTTAAAAATTGCATTTGTATTATTGAATAAAACTTTTACTTCAGACTTTTTTTCTGGCACAATTGACTTCAAGATATTTAGAGGTTTATTCGGAATAATAAATTCAATTGAAGTTTCAGAATTAATATCATTTCTTACATATTTAACCAGCTTATGAGCATCAGTTGCAACAAAACAAGATCCTTCAGAGCTAATTTGAAAAAATACGCCAGACATAACCGGTCGTAAATCATCATTTCCTGATGCAAAAATGGTTGAATTGATAATATTCAAAAGAACTTGGGAATCAAAATCAATTTCAGAGGCATCTTCCAAAATTACGGACTTAGGAAATTCATCCCCATTCATATATGAAAGCGCATATTTTCCATTGTTGGAATTAATTTCAAGAATATTATTTTCCAAAGAGAAAGTTAAGGGCTGTTCGGGGAGTGATTTTAACACATCTAATAGCAACTTTGCAGGAATAGCTACTTTTGTAATGATTGTTGACTCTATTAAAATTTTTGATGATAGAGTAGTCTCTAAATCTGATGATGTAATAGTTAGGTCATTATTATTTATATCAAACAAAAAATTATCTAAAATTGGGAGTGTATTATTTGTGTTTAAAATTGACCCTAGTATTTGTAGGTTCTTAAGTAATTCTGAGGAAGATATAATGAATTTCATATAATCTAAAGATATCGTAAAAGAATATTATTATAAAATTTATTTATTAACATTTTAATTGTCAAATACGATTGAAATATTATCTCCATAACTCAACCCAAAAAGAGAATTTGCACCTCCACTTGTAATTGGATTACTTTTGTATATTGATAATTCTAAATGACCTGAAGAATTAAAGAGTGCAATTTTTTTTCCATCTTCTTCTCTATATTTTTTTTCTTTAGAAAAATCTATAGCTTCAGAGTATGAATTAAATATTTTATTAAACTTAACATTCCTAGCATTAATTGTAAAATTTCTAGATGAAGAAAATTTGTCAAAAAAATCCTTTGTAACATTCGTTATTACATTTCCATAATTATCAATATAAATAACACTACACAACAATTCGTTTTTTGATTTTTCTATTATTTTTAAATCGATTAGTTCTTTTATCTTTTCAATTGGTTTTCCAATCAAATTTAAATGACCCCCTCTGTAAATGTGTGAAGCTACTTTAACAAATGTGTCAATTGTAGATAAATTAAAAGAATCGCTAATGTTAATTTCATATACATCGTTAGGTTTTATATTATTGGAAATTAATGATGTAATTCCATTGTCTGCACAAATAAAAAAATGCTCATCCATATGAACAACCAAATGTGACTGATCAGGGTTTTTTTCAGCATCAATATTAATAATATGAATTGATCCTCTTGGAAAATTTTGATAAGCATTTTTAATCACATAAGCACCTTCAATTATATTAAAGGGTGAAATTTCATGAGATATGTCAATAATTTTAGGATTATCAAGTTCAATATTTAATAAACCCTTGATTTTTGAAACATGAAAATCCTTTATACCAAAGTCTGTAGTAAGCGTAATTATTGACATATATTAACTTTACGATAATATTTATTTCATAAATTTACTTAATTACAAAATTATCTAGTTTCTTTTTGGAAAAATTTGAATATTACATCAAAGAATTGCATCCCTCAGATTTTTTTGATTCTGAAATTGATATTATCAAAGCTCTCAAAAAGAGTAATAAAAAAATTGATATAAAACCTAAAGGAGACAAACTCCTTATAAAAGGAGAGAATAAGGATATTTTAAATCTTTGTGTAACATTAGATTCAATAATATATTTTTTAAAGAATAATGAAAACTTAAATCAGTCTAATCTTAATCAAATCATAAATGGAAAAGGGGAGAGTTTACTAAAAGATACAAATGGTCGGGTAATTCTATACGGAACGAACAAAAAAAAGATTAAGGCACACACACTTAATCAGATTAAAATTTTAGAGGCTTTTAAAAATAATGATATGGTATTTGCAATAGGACCAGCAGGAACCGGAAAAACATATACTGGTGTAGCTATTGCTGTTAAAGCTTTAAAAAACAAAGAAGTTAAAAGAATTATTCTAACTCGTCCAGCAGTTGAGGCTGGAGAAAACTTAGGTTTTTTACCAGGTGACTTAAAAGATAAACTTGATCCATATATGCAACCACTATACGATGCTTTAAAAGATATGATTCCGCAAGAGAGATTAGATGATTACATAAAAAGGGGAATAATAGAAATTGCTCCATTAGCATATATGCGAGGTCGTACATTAGATGATGCTTTTGTAATTCTTGATGAAGCACAAAACACCACAAAAAATCAAATGAAGATGTTTTTAACCAGGATGGGAAAAAAAGCAAAATTTATGATAACTGGTGATCCAGGTCAAATAGATTTACCTAAACTATCTCTGTCAGGATTAAAAACAGCAAATAATATTCTTCAGAAAATTGAAGGAATCGAGATTGTATATCTCGATGGGAGCGATGTAATCCGTCATAAATTAGTTACATCAATTATTGATGCATACAACAAAAATGAAGACATTTAATATATGAGTAAAGTTTTAAATTATTCAAATTTTAATTTTAAAAATCAAACCTCAAAATATGAGGGAAAAGTTCGTGATGTATACACTTTAAGAGATAATACACTTGTAATGATAGCTAGTGATAGAATATCTGCATTTGATGTTGTTATGCCAAGAGGAATAACATTTAAGGGACAAGTATTAAATCAAATAGCTGTAAGGATGCTAAATAAAACTAAAGATATTGTGCCTAACTGGTTAGAGATTAATCCAGACCCCAATGTTTCAATTGGAAAAAAATGCGATCCAATCAAGGTTGAAATGGTTGTAAGAGGATACCTCTCTGGACATGCATATAGAGAATATAAGTCAGGAAAAAGAAAGATATGTGGAAATAAAATTCCAGATGGCTTAAAAGAAAATGACAAATTTATTTCACCAATTATTACTCCGACAACAAAAGCAGATCAAGGACTACATGATCAAGATATTGATCCAAAAGATATTATAAAAAAAAATCTTTTGAATAAAAATGATTTTGAAAAAATTCATGATATAAGTTTAATGCTCTACAAAAGAGGTAATGAAATAGCTAATAAGAATGGTTTGATTCTAGTAGACACTAAATATGAATTTGGATATGATGCTAATGGTGAAATAACGCTAATTGATGAAATTCACACTCCGGATTCCTCAAGATATTTCTATTTGGATACATACGAAGATCTACAAACTAAAGGTCTAAAACAAAAACAACTATCTAAAGAATTCTTTCGAGAATGGTTGATGAAAAATAATTTTAGAGGATTAGAAGGTCAAAAGATTCCTAAGATTAATGATGATGTAGTTGAAATGGTTTCTAATAGATATATTGAACTATATGAAAAGTTAATAGGTGAGAAGTTTAATTTTCCATCCAATAATGATATTATTGATAGAATTCAGGGTAACTTAAAAAAGTTTCTGAAATAAAAAATCAATATTACTTAATTTATTAATGGAGCTATCCAACCATAGATGATCGCCTTCGTTCTTAAGCCAGGTCAATTGTTTTTTTGCAAATCTTCTCGTATTCATTTTTATTAATTCAATTGATTTTTCTAAATCAAGTTCACCATTTAAGTATTTAAAAATCTCTTTATATCCGATGGTATTTAATGGGTTTAAATTTTTATATCGGTTTAGTTTTTTTACTTCATTAACTAGTCCATGATCAATCATTTGATCGACTCTATTATTAATTCTTTCATATAATATGTTTCTATCGAGATTTAAAACAATAGATCGGTGTTTGTATCTTTTCTTTACCTTTCCTTTTAAAAAAAATGAGAATGGTTTATTTGAGAAAACTGAAACCTCTAATGCTCTAATAATTCTTCTATGATTTTGTTTATCAACCTTATTATAATACTCGGGGTCTAGTTTTTTTAGCAAGTTTTGAATGTGTTTAATTCCATGAGTTTGAAATTCATAATTTAATTTATTTCTAATTTCCAGTGGGACTTCAGGAATATCATCCAAACCATAAATTATTGACTTTAAATATAGGTTAGAGCCACCTACAAGTATAATGTGTTTTTTCTTTGATAAAAATGTTTTAATCAATTCATCAACATCATGTAAATAATCACTTACTTTATATTGATCATGAATGGATTTATGTTGAATAAAATGATGTTTTACTTGAGCTAACTCATCTTTGCTAGGAACAGCAGTACCAATTGATATTTCTTTATAAAATTGTCTGGAATCAAAAGATATAATTTCGGTATCAAGCTTTTTTGCTAATTCTATCGCAAATAAGGTCTTCCCAACAGCTGTGGGACCTGAAATTGATATTAAAGTAGAATTCAACCTTTAAGCTTTTTAAAAAGATTTAACGTAGCTGTTGCATCATCTAAAGCTCTATGATGATTAACAAGTTCAATATCGAAGTAATTGCATAAAAAATTAAGATTATAATATTTAAGATCCTTATATGATTTACGCGCCATTTCGATTGTACATATTGTTTTGGAATTATAATTTATTTTACAAGATTTTAACTCATTTTTTAAAACCCTGTAATCATACTCAACATTATGACCAACTAATATTTTATCTTTTACCAAATTCAAAACTTTTTTAGCATAGTGGTTAAATGTATTTTCTTTTTCTAGATCAGAATTTTTAATTCCTGTTAATTTTTGAACATAAAAATCTACTTTTATACAAGGGTTAACAAGTGTTGAATATGATTCAATGATTTTTTTCCCATTATAAATAATAATCGCAATTTCAATAATTTTTTCTTTATTGAACTTTCCTCCACTAGTTTCTAAATCTATAAAAGCGTACATTTTAATTTCTCGAACCAAAAATTATACTGCCTAATCTCAGCATATTAGACCCATTTTTTATTGCTATTTCATAATCACTACTCATACCCATTGATAAGACTTTGAAAGAATGTTTAGCTTTAAATCTATTATAAATACTATTCAGGTTGATAAATTCATTTTCAATAACTATTTCATCATTAGAAAATGAAGCCATCCCCATCAATCCAACAACATTTACAAAGTCAAGATTATTAAGCAGATCGGAGTTTAAAATTTGTTCTAACTCATTAAAATCAAAACCATATTTTGATATATCTTTTGAAATCTTTACCTGTAGGAGAATATTAATTTTTCTATTGATAATCTTAGCCTCTTGATTTATTTTATTAATTAATCTTATAGAATCAACTGAATGAATAAGTTCAATAAAGGGTAGAATTGCACGGACCTTATTTCTTTGTAAATGACCGATCATGTGCCATTTTATATCCTTAGGTAATGTTTCAGATTTTAAGATTAGCTCTTGTACCTTATTCTCACCAAAATGAAATTGACCATGATTATAAAGTTCCATTATATCACTGGCTGGTTTTGTTTTTGAAACAGCTACGATAGTAATTGAATTAGCTATATTATTTTTTATTTGATTTAACTTACTTCGAATCAATTTGTTTTAATATTTTGAAAGCTAATTCAAGAGCATCTCTACCAGTTTCAAAAGAAACCTTAGGAGGATTTTTAGTTCTTATTGATGAAGCAAAATCATTATGTTCTTGAATTATTGAATTGACATTTAAATTTTCTAAGGTTTTTATCTTGATTTCTTTTTCTATGCCCTCACTATTGTGAAGAGTCATAGCATATTTGTTTTTTTTGTCGTAATCGTTAATTTGAACTATTTCAGATTTACTTTTATCAAAATCAATTGAAATATATGAGTCTAATTGAAAAACTCTCATTTTTCTCATCTTTTTTAAAGACAACCTGCTTGATGTTAAATTAGCTACACATCCATTTTCAAATTCAATTCTTGCGTTAGCGATATCAGGGCTTGAGCTTATAATTTTCGTGCCATTTGCAGATATATATTTAACCTTTGATTTTACAATAGACAAAACAATATCAATATCGTGTATCATCAAGTCTAAAACTACAGAGACATCAGTTCCTCTAGCTGGGTAGTTAGACAATCTATGTGATTCAATAAACATAGGGTTTAAAATGTTCTCAACTTCCATAAAAGCCCCATTAAACCTTTCTACGTGGCCAACTTGACCAATTAAGTTGTTTTTATTTTTAAGTTCAATCAGTTTATTAGCTTGTTCTAAATTAGTTGTTATAGGTTTCTCAATGAAAACATGTTTATTTTGACTTAGAAAGAATTTGGCTGTTTCAAAATGATGTAGAGTAGGAGTACATATAATGACAGCGTCAATATCATTACATAAATCATCATGTGATGAATAAGAAATTGTATTATACTTTTCAGAAATTAAAGCTGCCGTTTCTCGATTATTATCATAAAATCCTGTTAAAGCAAATAACTTAGAATTTGAGATTAATTTTAGGTGTATCTCACCTAAATGTCCTACACCCACAATTCCGACTTTAATCATAATCTCAAATTTACATATATTTAATTGTGTTAAAAAAATAATCTTTTGATTGACTCTCCAAAGCATAAAGGAAAAAGAAAAAAATTAGTCGAAGAATTAATTTCCAAAGGAATAACAAGTAAAAGAGTTTTGAATGCTATATATAATATACCAAGGCATTTTTTTATTGAGAATGACTTTCAAGATTTTGCATATGAAGATAAAGCATTTCCTATATCAGCATGTCAAACAATTTCTCAACCTTACACTGTTGCATTCCAAACTGAAAAACTAGGTATAAACGAAGGAGAAAAAATTTTGGAAATTGGAACAGGGTCGGGTTATCAAACAGCAATTCTAATTTATTTAAAAACTGAAGTTTATTCTGTTGAAAGGATTTTTGAATTGAAAAGAAAAGCTAAAACAACTTTATCAAAATTAAAACTAAAACCAAAAAAAATAATTTGGGCTGACGGATATTTAGGATTCGAAGAAAAAGCTCCCTTTGATAAAATTTTAGTAACAGCAGCTTCAAAAGAAATTCCTATGGAATTATTGAAGCAATTAAAAATTAACGGTAAGATGATTATACCTATTGGAGATTTGAATCAAAAAATGATTTTAATAAAAAAAACTGATGCAAATAATTTTGAAAAAATAGACTTAGGGTCATTTAAATTTGTGCCTATGCTAAAGAAAACGATTTAATTTTTTTTCATTACTCTACTAATTTTGATTTTTGCCTCTCTGGATTTTATTGTTTGTCTTTTATCGTAATTCTTTTTTCCTTTTGCAATACTGATTTGAATTTTAGCAAAACCGCTTTGATTAATAAAAATTTTTAAAGGAACAATCGTTATTCCTGGATTATCAGATTCTTTTTTGATTTTTAATAACTCATTTCTGTTCAAGAGTAACTTTACAGTGTTATTTTTTTTATTAACATTAATATTTTCAAAATTCACATTATATAAAAACAATTCATTAGAATCAAAGTTGCAATATGAATTGTCAATATTTACATTTTTTGATCTAATCGATTTGATCTGTAAACCTGTCAAAACTAAACCAGCAACATATTTTTTCTGAGTGAAATATTTGAATCTCGCTTTTTTATTCTGTATGTTGATATTCTCTTGCACTAAGCAAAGTTAATAAGTATCTTTATATAAAATATTCTACCTGATGAGTAATAGCAAAAAAATTTTTGATTTAATAAAAAAAGAAGAGCAGAGACAACTTTCTGGAATTGAATTAATTGCATCTGAAAATTTTACCAGTCCAGATGTTATGCTTGCATGTGGATCAGTTTTAACTAATAAATATGCTGAAGGTTATCCTGGAAAAAGATACTATGGCGGATGTGAAGTTGTAGATGAAATTGAAACATTGGCCATTGAAAGAGCAAAATCTTTATTTGGAGCTGAGTATGCTAATGTTCAGCCACACTCTGGAAGTCAGGCAAATGCTGCTGTATTCCATGCTTTTTTAAAGCCAGGTGATAAATTATTGGGATTTGATCTATCTCATGGTGGACATTTAACTCATGGGTCTAGTGTAAATTTTTCAGGAATATTTTACAAGACATCCTTCTATGGAGTGGAAAAGGATACTGGTTTATTGAATTATGAAAAAATAAGTGAAATAGCTAAAAAAGAAAAGCCAAATATGATTATTGCTGGTGCCTCAGCATATTCAAGAGATATGGATTTTAAAAAATTTAGAGACATTGCTGACTCTGTTGGAGCATTTTTATTAGCTGATATTTCTCACCCTTCGGGTTTAATTGCAAAAGGAATTTTAAATGATCCTCTTCCTTATTGTCATGTTGTCACAACAACTACTCACAAAACATTACGTGGCCCGCGTGGTGGTTTAATTTTAATGGGTAAGGATTTTGAGAATCCATTTGGAAAAAAATTTAAAAATGGGAATTTAAAACCTATGTCAAATCTTTTAGATTTAGCAGTATTTCCAGGAAATCAAGGTGGTCCACTAGAACATATTATTGGAGCTAAAGCAATTGCATTTGGAGAAGCAATTGAAGACTCTTTTATGGATTATATTGTTAGGGTTAGAAATAATGCTAAAACAATGGCTAATGAGCTTATTAGCAGAAATTATAACATAATATCAAGAGGAACAGATAATCATATGATGTTAATAGATCTAAGAAATAAAAATATAACCGGAAAAGATGCTGAAAAAGCACTAGTTAATGCAGATATAACTGCTAACAAAAATATGGTGCCATTTGATGATAAGTCACCATTTATTACGTCCGGAATTAGATTTGGAACTGCAGCTGTAACTACAAGAGGTCTAAAAGAAAATGACATGAAAACAATTGTTGATTTTATTGATCAAACGATTACTAACCATGAAAATGAAAATTTGATTACCAAAATTAAAAGTGAAGTAAACGAATTCATGTCAGATTTGCCTTTGTTTAGACCTTAAAAATTCTAATTTCAAATATTTTATTCCATTTCTTTCCAGTTACAAAGAAGGTTTTTCTTTTCTTATTATAAGCAATACCATTTAAAACATCCAACTCGGGGTGATCCTTTACCTTATCCCTTAATCCTTTAAAGTTGATTATTCCTGTAACTTCTCCTGTATCTTTATTAATTATAACGCATACATCGTTGTTGAATTGATAAGTATTAGCATATATTTGATTATCAACAATCTCTAACTCATTAATATTTTTTATTTTTTTATTATTTGTTACTATTTCCAAGTGGTTAATTTCTTCATAGCTTTCTGAATCTAGTAGCCATATTTTCTCTGTACCGTCTGATTTAAAAATGTTTGTTCCATCGTTAGCGAGTCCCCATCCCTCAGTACTTTTTCCATAATTAAATGATCCTTCCATTTCAAAAGTATCCAAATCATAAATAAATCCTACCTTACTTTTCCAGGTTAGTTGGATTATTTTATTATTTATAATTGTTAATCCTTCACCAAAATATTGTTTATCTAAAAATCTTGTTTCGATTACTTTATCTTTAAATAAATCAATTTTCTTTAAAGATGAATACCCATTTAAACCTGTGCTTTCATAAAGATATTCTCCATGAAATTCTAATCCCTGAGTGTAAGCAGATATATCATGGTTAAATTCATTTAATATTTCATATGTATAAACCTGAGGAGATATAGTGGAAAAAACATCTATTTCTTTTGATAAAGTGATTTGATCACTATTATCTTTTATAATCGCTTCAATTGTGTTAGATCCTAATTTTGAATTTAATAATTTACTATTAGAATTTATTTTTTTTCCGTTTAAGTAATAGATAACTTTAGAATCAGTGTTTTCTAAACCTTTAATTGCAAGATTAACAGAGGAGTTTTTATTTAAAAACTCATCATTAGAGTCTATAATAATTTTATAATCTGGAGATTTATTTATTCCACATGAGAAAATAAGAATTACTAAAAATATTAAACACCTCATTTATGCATTAGTAAAATTAAATAATAATAAACATTTATTAAAACATAGTATATTTGTTATGGGCAGGGCTTATGCAACCAGCTCCCATTGAATCCCCCAGGGTGGGAACGCAGCAAGGGTATATGGTCGTAGCGGTGTGATATAAGTTACTTGCCCTTTTTTTATGTCAAAAGTTGTTTTAATTACTGGTGGTTCCTCTGGAATAGGAAAGACAATAGGTGAATATTTAAAAAATAAAAATTACATAGTTTACGGTACTTCTAGAAATCCATCTAACTATAAAAACAGCGTTATAAATCTAATTAAGTCAAATATTAATATTAAAGATGATATTAATGAATGTTTAAATTATGTTTATCAAAAAGAAGGAAAAATTGATGTATTAATTAATAATGCAGGTATTGGTTTTACAGGTCCGATTGAAGAATCAAACTTAACCGATGTTGAAAATTTATTTAAAACAAATTTCTTCGGTCCATTAGAGATAACAAAACAAGTTTTACCACTAATGAGAAAAAATGGTGGTGGCTTGGTTATAAATATAACATCAATAGCTGCATACATTGGACTCCCTTTTCGAGGAATTTACTGTGCATCAAAAAGTGCATTAGAAATTGTTACAGAATCTCTCCGCATGGAAGTAAAAGATTTTAACATAAAAATTGTAAACATTGCACCTGGTGATTTCAAAACAGATATTGTAAAAAGAAGAATAGACTCATTTAATGATAAAAAATCTTTGTATTTCAACAAATACTATAGATTATGGAAAAAAATGAATGATCATGTTGAAAAGGGGGGAAGTGATCCAAAAATGATTGCGATATTGGTACATAAAATTATTAATAAGAAAAAACCAAAAATACATTATGTAATAGGTACAAGATTTCAAAAGTTTTCTATAATTTTAAAGAGATTATTACCTGATCTAATTTTTGAAAAAATATTAATTAAATACAATAAACTATAAATGAAATTTTTTGTCGACACTGCAAATCTTGAAGAAATAAAAGAAGCACAATCTCTTGGAATTCTTGATGGCGTTACAACCAACCCATCATTGATGGCTAAAGAGGGTATTACTGGAAAAGAAAACATTATCAATCACTATAAAAAAATATGTGAAATAGTTTCTGGTGATGTTTCTGCAGAAGTTATTTCAACAGATTTTGATGGTATCGTCAAAGAAGGAGAAGAGTTAGCTGCTTTACACGATCAAATAGTGGTTAAAGTCCCAATGATTGCTGAAGGAATTAAAGCAATAAAATATTTTTCGGAAAATTCAATCAAAACAAATTGTACCCTTATTTTTTCATCTGGTCAGGCATTGTTAGCAGCTAAAGCAGGTGCTACTTACATTTCACCTTTTATTGGAAGAATTGATGATATTAGTTCTAACGGAATTGAACTTATCTCTGATATTAGAATGATTTTTGACAACTATAGTTTTGAAACAGAGATATTAGCAGCATCAATCAGAGGTCCAATGCATATAATCGATTGTGCTAAAATTGGTGCAGATGTAGTAACAACTCCTTTAAAGTCAATTAAAAGCTTGTTAAATCACCCTCTTACAGATATTGGCTTACAAAAGTTTCTTGATGACTACAAAAAAGGAAATAAGTAAATTATTCCTTTAATTCGTTGTAAAGATTATTTATTTCTTCATTAACTTTTTTATCTTTTGATATTTCAAAAAAAGCTTTTAAGAAAGTTTTATTTTTTACATCATCCTGTCTTTGCAATATAAATCCAAAGGCATGAAACCTAAGAACTCTAGACTTGACTAGCTTTGATTTTATAATTTTATCAGTGTATGAAAGTCTCTGGATATTAAAATCTAGACTGTTTTCATATTCTTTTTTGATTTTTACATTATTGTAAATATGAAGATATAAAAAATCAATGTATGGTTTGAAGTAAGCTAGAGCATCTAAATCATAACTAATTTCATTCTGGTAATTAATAAATAAATCCTTTTGAATTTCCTCTTCAATATTATTTCTTATTATGTAGGAATGAAACTTAGAAATATATGGATATAAGATTGCAGTATTAATTATCTCTTTGCTAGAATTACTTAAGATATTATTTTCTTTGAACAGTTTAAAAGAGTTCATTTGTTTATTATATAATGAATCAACTAAATTTTTAAAAGTATCAAAAGCTAAATCTAGTTTAGAATTAATATCTAATTCATCATTTTCACTTCTTAAAAAAACATCCATCAAAAAATTATTTTTAGAGGATCCTTTTCCGGTGTAGACCAATGATTCATCAAAATCTAAAGTATTTAACCTTATTTGTAAATTATCATTCTCATCAATAATTATGTATTGAAACTCAGGTTCATGATAAAAGGTGTATAAGCCTGAAGTTATTGTATCAATTGTAATATTAAAAAGCCCATCGACATCAACGACAGACTCATAAATCATATTATTGTCTTTGTATATTGATATCGAATCTGATGTATTATTTAAAATTTTACCGCTAAACACAGTCGTATTATCACTTTTACATGAAAAGAATAAGAGTAAAATCAAAAGTATTCTTAAATACACACAATTAAATTAAAAAAATTATTGAGTAAAATATAAATCGCATTCAATCAAATTATTATTTTTGGCGAAAATTATGATTAGTACAAGTAATTTATCAGTCCAATTTGGTAAAAGAGTCTTATTTGATGAGGTAAATGTAACTTTTAAAAAAGGAAATTGTTATGGAATTATTGGTGCTAATGGATCTGGAAAATCTACTTTTTTAAAAATTCTCTCTGGAAAATTAAACCCAAACTCAGGAAATGTAATTATTGATACAAACAAAAGACTTTCTGTTCTAGAACAAAATCAAAATGAGTTTGATGATTTCGAAACCTTAAAAACAACTATTATGGGAAATAAGGTTCTTTATGAGATTAAGAAAGAAATGGATGATTTGTATTCAAAAACAGATTTTAATGATGAGGATGGGGTAAGAGTTGGTGAATTGCAAAACAGATATGAAGAGATGGATGGATGGAATGCAGAAAGTGATGCTGCTTCTTTACTTTCACAACTTGGTGTTAATGAAAATTTGCATTACACTAAAATGTCTGATTTAGAACCAAAAACCAAAGTTAGAGTCTTATTGGCTCAAGCACTATTTGGTAATCCTGATATATTAATTATGGATGAGCCAACTAATAATCTTGATTTTGAAACTATTAAATGGTTGCAAAATTTTCTAATTAATTATGAAAATACAGTTATTGTTGTCTCCCACGACAGGTATTTTTTAGATTCTGTATGTACACATATATCGGATATTGATTATGGAAAAATTAGTCATTATACAGGTAATTACTCATTTTGGTATCAGTCTAGTCAATTAGCACTAAAACAAAGAGCTCAACAAAACAAAAAGGCTGAGGATAAAAAGAAGGAACTCGAGGAATTCATTTCCAGATTTAGTGCAAACGTTGCAAAATCAAAACAAGCAACCTCTAGAAAGAAAATGATAGAAAAGTTAAATATTGAAGAAATAAAACCATCTTCAAGAAGATATCCAGGAATAATTTTTGAACAGGAAAGAGAGTCAGGAGATCAAATATTAACCATAGAAAATCTGAATTTTTCATCTGCTATTAATGATTTAAATTTAATTCTAAATAAGGGTGATAAATTAATTTTATTTTCAAAGGATTCTAAAATAACAAGCAGCTTTTATGAAATAATTTTAAATAACTCTAATCAAAGTGAAGCGATTAAATGGGGAAGTACAATATCTAAGTCATTCATACCTAATGATCATGACTCTTATTTTAATAAAGATTTAAACTTAATAGATTGGCTCAGACAATGGGCTAATAATGATGAGGAAAGGAAAGAAGATTTTATTAGAGGTTTTCTTGGCAAAATGATATTTAGTGGTGATGAGGCATTAAAATCTTGTAAAGTTTTATCAGGGGGTGAAAAGGTAAGATGTATGCTTTCAAAAACTATGATGGAAAGATCGAACTTCTTATTATTTGATGACCCAACTAATCATTTAGATCTAGAGACAATTACAGCTTTAAATAATTCTCTAATAAGATTTAAAGGAAATTTAATTCTAACTACACAGGATTATGAGTTTGCTAATTCAGTAGGGAATAGAGTTTTTGAAATAGGTCCTAAAGGATACATTGATAAACTTATGAAGTTTGAAGACTACCTAAATGATGAAAAAGTTAAAGAACAAAGAAATCTAATCTACTGATCCCTTATTACTGCGTCGTGTTTTTTGCTTACTGATTTTATAATCTTTTCTGAAATACTTTTTATCTCTTTATCACTTAAGGTTTTTTCTTTTGAACTTAATGATACTGAAAACGAATACGATATCTTATTTTTTGTATTATCTGACTTATAAGAATCTATTAAGCTAACTCCGTTAATAAGTTTTGGTGAAACAGACATAACAGTGCTTTTTATATCTCTGTACAAAATATCATCATCAATTAAAAATGAAAAATCTCTTACAACGATTGGAAATTTAGATATTGGTTTAACATTAAAAAAATCATCATTTATTAAGGAATAGAATAAATCTAAATCAACATTTGAAAAATAAACATCAGATTTAATTCCAAATTCTTTAAGGTCGTTCATGTTTATTTGTTCTATAGTTGCAACAACTTTATCTACAACTTTAATGTGTAAATTACCATTGTTTGAGATTTCTTCAGAATGGGATATATTAAACCTGTTCATTAGATTAACAATGATACTTTTAAGAATGAATAAATTAGATTTAACATTATTATTTGACCAGTTTTTTGAAATCACGTCACCATTTAAAGCAACTCCCAAAACTTTTTTCTCTTCATAACTCTTTCCTGATTTATAATAAATAGATCCAAACTCATACAGGTTGTTTGAGATGCTTTTTCTATTTAAATTATATGATATTGAACTTAGAAATCCACTTTTGAGATCATTTCTCATCAATGATATGTCTTTGCTGAGTGAATTTTTTAAAAAAACTGAATCTTTATTATTTGTGTTTGAATTTTCTGAAACTAATGAGTTATTCATTATTTCATTAAAACCAATAGAGGATAAATAATCGGAAATAATATTTTGATATTTATGTGTCTTATTAAGTAATGATGAAATTGAAAACTTTACATTTTTATCAATTGGTATATTATTATAACCATGAATTCTTAATATTTCCTCCACAACATCACATTCCCTGTTAACATCATGTCTATATTGAGGAATGGTAACTCCAGCTGAAATATCATTAACAGTATTAATTTTAAAATCAAGTGAATTAAGAATTGATTTAATTTTTAATTTATCAATTTCATGACCAATAAGACTATTAATTTTATTAAAATTAATAACCACATTTTTTTCATCACTTTTATTTGGATATTCATCAATTACATCACATATAATTTCAGCATTACAATCCTCAACTATTAGGGAGGCAGCTCTTTTTAAAGCATGTTCTATCAATTCAATATCAACACCTCTTTCGAACCTATATGATGAATCAGTGTTAATATTGTGTCTTTTGGAAGTTTTTCGAACAGTAACTGGATTAAAAAAGGCACTCTCTAAAAAAATTGTTGTAGTATTTTCTGAAACTGAATGATTTTTTCCACCATATACTCCTGCTATACACATTGGAGTGTTACCATCACAAATCATTAGGTCATCCTCATGAAGATCAATATCATCTCCATCTAGAGTTTTAAATTTTACACCGGATTTTAATCTTTTAATTTCAACTTTACCAGATTTAATTTTATCTAAATCATATGCATGTAGGGGTTGTCCAATTTCATGCATAACTAAATTGGTAATATCAACAATATTATTGATTGATTTTAATCCAATTGAATTTAACTTATTAATAATTTTTTTTGGAGAGGGTTTAATTTTTACGTCTTTAATTATCAAGCCACAAAATCGATGACATAAAGATGAATCAGCAATATTAACAGAAATTGAGGGGGCTAATCTTAAATTTGTAAAATTTACGATGGATGGTAATATTAATTCGTTTTTGGTTTCATTTCTATGAGATAGAGCAGCTCTCAAATCTCTGGCTACACCAAAATGACTTATAGCATCACATCTATTTGGAGTTAGTCCAATTTCAAAAATATAATCTTCAAAATTTTTATAAACCTTGTCAGCAGAGTCACCAACTTTATATTTACTTTTTAAGACTATTATTCCATCATGATCAGTGCCAACACCAATTTCGTCCTCCGCACATATCATTCCTTCACTTTCAATTCCTCTGATTTTGGATTTTTTAATTTTAAATGATTCGTTTTTTATTGTAATTAGTTTACTGCCAACCGGAGCAACAATTACCTTTTGTCCAACTGCAACATTAGGTGCTCCACAAATTATATTAAGATTATTGTTTAAACCTACATTGACCTCTGTTAATTTTAATCTATCAGCATTTGGATGTTTCTCACATCTCACTATTTCTCCAATTAATAGTTCGGACAAGTTGGTACGTGGGGTTTTATATTTAATGGTTTTTTCAACCTCTAGACCAATATCAGTAAGTAAATCAGAAGTTTCTTGAACATTTAGATCAAAATCTAAAAGCTCATTTAACCATTTATATGAAATATTCATTTAAGTAAATATAAAGTAAGAATTATAAATTAACCAATTTCATTCCATGATTTATTTAGTGGATTATTTAATATAAATCTTCTAATATTATAGTTTTCATTAAGAATTAATTTTGGGTCATTTTGTAATAAAA
>Ga0208130_1000398_pt1 | contig 23037 bp, 17 predicted proteins | sample ETNtaG_31_FD_185771 | JGI IMG/M metagenome (GOLD analysis project Ga0208130, IMG submission 185771) | Marine microbial and viral communities from oxygen minimum zone, Eastern Pacific Ocean - ETNP201310SV78 (SPAdes) (version 2) | ecosystem: Environmental > Aquatic > Marine > Oceanic ...
ACCTACAAAAATTGTAATAACTCCATTTCTACGATAATCAATGGGTTCTTTTTTTCTTTCTTCAAAAATTTTAAGTAATTCTTCAATTTTATCTGAATTATCTAAATTTTTTGATATTTCTAGCACAGTTTCTCTTTTTCCTTTTCCTTCATAGTAAAGCCATACAAATACAGCAACTGGAATTACAATTCCTGTAATCATTCCGAAAATTGGTATTATAATATTTTGATCCATAATTTATATTTTATAATGTAACGCAAACTTAACATAATTTATAATGGTAAGCAAACGTTACATTATAAAATTTAATCTATTTATGTTTTTTACATTAATGATATTTATTTGGTTTTAGAATATAGAACTTTAGTAAAAATAAGGTATGTTATTCCAAATAGGATAAAAATTATCATATTAAGATAAATCAAATACATAGGCCACTCTCCAATAATTAATGGATTATTGACTCTTGGGGGCTCGTTGACATACATATAATTAGATTTTAAGAATCGATTTATAGGAATTAAAATAATCATAAGAAGATCTAAAAAAATCAATGTCCTAAGCCAAGAAAGTTTTCTAAGTTTATAGTTTAAGTAATAAAAAAGATATAGTGGAATGAGAATAATTAATCCATGACTTAGGTAATAAATCATATATTCTAAATTACTTCCATCGTAATCATTTATTTGAGGTGTCAATATTGCAACGATACCTCCCAAAACACCTCCATAAAAATTAAACTCAAATAATTTTTTATTTTTAGTTATGAATAATATAAAAATGCAGATTAGACTATTGATACTGCACAAGTGAAGAGGTAAGTGCTCCTTGAGACTCCATTGACCAGACTCTATATTTCCATAATGAGATACAATTGTGACTATTAATAAACAAAAACTTAAAGTTTTAGCAATTATTAAGTTTTGTTTTTCATTAAAAAACTTTCCAATAAATAAAAATAAAGAAATAGAAAAAAATGATATCAAAAAATTTCTAGTCCATTCAAAAGATAAAAATTCAATAAAATACTCTCTCATTTTTAAATATAATAATAAATGATTTCAGAGTAATATAATCTTATTTTTAATTAGTGATTGACTTTAAATTAGAAATTGTTTCTATGGGGTTATTGGATTTAAACACAAAGCTTCCAGCAACTAACACATCAGCTCCATTTTCAATTAATTTTTCAGCATTTTTATCAGTAACTCCGCCATCAATCTCGATAAGTGCTTTACTTTCCTTAGAATCAATAAGCTGTTTAAGTTCTTTTGTTTTATTAAATGTATTTCTAATAAATTTCTGTCCACCAAAACCAGGATTAACGCTCATTAAACAAACTAAATCAATATCTTCAATTATTGAATCTAAAACTGAAACTGGAGTGTGAGGGTTTAGAGCAACACCTGCTTTCATATTATTATCTTTAATTTCTTGAATTGTTCTGTGAAGATGATTACATACTTCGAAATGAACGGTTAAATATTTTGCATTTAGAGCAGCAAATGTTTTAATATAACGATCTGGATTAACAATCATTAGATGGACATCAAGCGGTTTATTAGCAGAAGAATTTATAGATTTTAATACTGGCATCCCGAATGAAATATTTGGAACAAAAACCCCATCCATAATATCTATATGAAACCAATCAGCATCACTTTTATTAATCATCTTGCAGTCACGCTCCAAATTACCAAAATCAGCCGCTAGAATTGATGGTGCAATAAGCTTTTTCATAGACCTTCTATCCAAGATATGTTTTAAGTATTTTACTTCTGGATGTATGTTTTAGTCTTCGTATGGCTTTCTCTTTTATTTGACGAACTCTTTCTCGTGTCAAATCAAAAGTTTCTCCTATTTCTTCAAGTGTCATAGCATGTTGATTTCCTAAGCCGAAATATAGTCGTACAACGTCTGCCTCTCTAGGGGTGAGTGTTTCTAAGGCTCTTTCAATTTCTGTCCTAAGAGATTCATGTAAAAGTGTCCTATCAGGGTTAGGGGATTCACCTATATTTAAAACATCATATAAATTAGAATCTTCACCCTCAACCAAAGGAGCGTCCATTGAAACGTGACGTCCTGAATTTTTTAATGATTCTTTTACATCATTAATAGTCATATCTAACTCTTTAGCAATTTCCTCAGGAGATGGTTGGCGCTCATGAGCTTGTTCTAAAAAAGCATATGTTTTATTAATTTTGTTTATAGAACCAATTTTATTTAATGGTAATCGAACGATTCTTGATTGTTCAGCCAAGGCTTGGAGGATAGATTGACGAATCCACCAGACAGCATAAGAGATAAATTTAAAACCTCTAGTTTCATCAAATCTTTGAGCTGCTTTAATTAAACCCAAGTTACCTTCATTAATTAAATCTGGAAGTGTTAATCCTTGATTTTGATATTGCTTTGCAACTGATACCACAAAGCGTAAATTTGCTTTTGTTAATTTTTCAAGAGCAACTTGATCTCCTGATTTAATTCTTTGAGCTAATTCAACCTCTTCTTCAGCTGTAATTAAATCAACTTTACCAATTTCTTGTAAATACTTGTCTAAAGATGCTGTTTCTCTATTAGTTACTTGTTTGGTAATTTTTAATTGTCTCATATTTCATTTGATGTTACAACTTTTATACGTAGTTAAAACAAAAAGGTTTCATTTCTTTACAAAAAAAACCTCCGATGATTGGAGGTTTTTATAATTGAGATTAATTATTTGGGTTAATCTTTTCTTTGGGGACGATCCAAAAGAGCTTTTCTAGAAACTTTTTCTTTTCTTGTTCTTGGATCAATTCCAAAATATTTTACATCTAATTGATCACCTAATTTAAGAACATCATTAACATTTTCTGTTCTTTCCCATGCTATTTCACTAATATGAAGTAGAACTTCATTTCCTGGAGCTTCATCATATTCAACTACTGCCCCAAAATCTAAAATCTTAATTACCTTGACACTATATGTTTTACCTTTTTCAGGCTTAAACAATAAAGATTCAATTTTTGCTATAACAGAATCAATGCCTTCCTTATCTGTTCCAAGAATTTCAACAATACCTTCTTCAGTTTCAGGATCTTCATTTATTACAATAGTACACCCTGTAACTTTTTGTAGTTCCTGAATTACTTTTCCTCCAGGACCTATAAATGGACCAATAAACTCATTAGGTATTCTTCTTGTTACCATTTTTGGAGAATGCGATTTAACTTCTTTATTAGGACTTTGAATTGTTTCAGTTATTTTATCTAAGATATGTAGCCTTCCTTCTTTAGCTTGCTTTAGTGCTTTAACTAAAATTTCATATGAAAGACCTTTAATTTTAATATCCATTTGACATGCAGTTATTCCTTCAGATGTTCCAGTAACTTTAAAATCCATATCACCGAGATGATCTTCGTCCCCTAAAATATCACTTAAAACAGAGTATCTATCTCCATCAGATATTAAACCCATTGCTATTCCTGAAACTGGTCTTTTAATCTGAATACCAGCATCCATTAAAGCCATAGTTCCAGAACATACTGTTGCCATTGAAGAAGATCCATTTGATTCCAAAACTTCACTTACAACTCTGACTGTGTATGGACAATTGTCAGGAATCATTCCTTTCAGACCTCTTTGAGCGAGGTTTCCATGTCCTACCTCCCGCCTTGATGTCCCTCTTAATGGTCTAGCTTCACCTGTGCAAAAAGGTGGAAAATTATAATGTAAATAAAATGTTTCTTCTCCTTCATAGGAAGGCATATCAATTTTGTTTGCTTCTCTAGACGTCCCGAGTGTAACTGTTGCTAAAGCTTGAGTTTCACCTCTGGAAAAAATTGAAGAACCATGCGTAGATGGAAGATAGTCTACTTCACACCAGATTGGTCTTATTTCGTCTGTTTTTCTTCCATCTAATCTAATTCCTTCACTTAGAGTAAGTTCTCTTATCGCTTCCTTTTGAGTTTTATTAAAATACTTATTAATTAAATTAGAATATTTATCAATCTCTTCTTCATCAAAAGAGTTCATCAGTTCTTCTTTTATACTATTAAATGAACTACTTCTTTCACTTTTAGAAAATCCATTTTTAGCAATCTCATAACACTTGTCATAAGCAAAATCATTAATTTTTTTCTCTAATTCTTGATTTTCTTCGGACTTCTCATATTCTCGTATTTTTTTTCTTCCGACTAAATCAGCTAATCTATTCTGAGCTTTAATTTGATCTTTAATAGATTCATGAGCAAATTTTATAGCATCAGCCATTTCTTCTTCACTACATTCATCCATTTCACCCTCAACCATCATAACTGAGTCTTCGGAGGCTCCAACCATAATATCAATATCTGAACTTTCTAATTGAGCTCTGGAAGGATTTATAATAAATTTTCCATCTAACCTGGAGACTCTAGCTTCTGATATTGGGCATTCAAATGGAAAATCACTTAATTGAATTGCTGCAGATGCAGCAAGTCCGGCTAAAGAGTCAGGCATAACGTCATCATCATGTGACATCAGCTGAATCATGACCTGGACTTCAGAGTGATAATCTTTTGGGAACAATGGTCTTAAAACTCTATCCACTATTCTCATTGTTAGAATCTCTCCATCGCTTGGCCTTGCTTCTCTTTTGAAGAATCCACCAGGATATCTACCTGCTGCCGCAAATTTTTCTCTATAATCCACTGTAAGAGGTAAAAAATCAACATTACTTGATTCATAATTTGAAACAACTGTACACAATAACATTGCTTTACCCATTTGAACAACTACTGATCCATGAGCTTGTTTTGCGAGCTTTCCAGTCTCTAGTGATATGATTCTTCCATCAGGAAGTTTTATTTCTTCTTTAAATACTTTTGGTTTCATTTTTCATTATTTATGTTAAACTGTTGTGTGTTTGGCAACTAATGAAAAACTCAGGTTTCTAAGCATTCAGATTTTAGTTATTTTCGAATACCTAATTCTTTTATAATAGAACGATACCTTTCAATATCCTTTGATTTTAGATAATCTAAAAGACTTTTTCTTTTACCTACTAATCCAACAAGGGACCTTTCGGTATTAAAATCTTTTCTATTATTTTTTAAATGTTCGGATAAATGATTAATTCGGTATGAAAAAAGGGCTATTTGTCCTTCTGTAGAACCGGTATCTGATTTTGATTTTCCATACTTTTTGAAAATCTTTTCTTTTATTTCTTTCGATAAATACATGCCAATATTTTAAAAATGATTCTTATGTAATAATAATTTCGGACAAATATAAGCGTTTTTAACAAGTAGAGACCAAGATTTTAAATTTCTTATCTAATTTTTTGATTTAGAATTAAATCAATGTACTTATTGATTTGGTTTTTAAGATCACTTCTATGAACTATGAAATCTAAAAATCCTTTTTCTTTCAAAAATTCACTTCTTTGGAAGCCATCTGGAAGATCTTTTCCAGTTGTGTCTTTTACAACTCGAGGTCCAGCAAATGCTATTAGTGCTCTAGGTTCAGCAATATTAATATCCCCTAACATTGCAAAAGATGCAGTGGTGCCTCCAGTTGTTGGATCAGTACATAAAGAAATATATGGTAGTTTAGCCTCTGATAATTGTGCAAGTTTTGCAGATGTTTTTGCCATTTGCATGAGAGATGTTGCAGACTCCATCATTCTGGCTCCTCCAGATTTTGATATTATTAGTAATGGATGAGAATTCTCAATACAGTAACTGACGGCTCTCGAAATTTTTTCACCTACAACAGATCCCATTGAACCTCCAATAAATGAAAAATCCATACAACAAACCACAATTTCATTACCTTTTGATTTTCCTACTGCTGTTCTGATCGCATCATTAAGATTAGTTTTCTTCTGAGCAATTTTAATTCTTTCTTTATATGTTTTGTTATCAATAAAATTTAAAAAGTCCTTTGATTTAATATTTTTATCTAGTTCGATAAAGGTTTTATCATCAAAAATTATTTCGAAATATTCTTTACTTCCAATATGGACATGATAATCATCTTCCGGGCTAACAAAAAAATTTTCTGCTAATTCTTGAGTCTCTATAATTTTTCCCGAGGGAGTTTTATACCATAAACCCTTTGGAATATCTTTTTTTTCTTCGGTTTTAGTAAGAATTCCTTTTTCACTTCTTTTAAACCAACTCATAATTTTATATATTTAATCTAATGTATTAAGATTATTCAAATCTTCAAAGGCTTTCGTTAATCGTTTATTGAATGTCTCTTCTCCTAATCTTAACCATTTTCTTGGATCATAATATTTTTTATTTGGTTCGTTGTCATCATCGGGGTTTCCAATTTGAGAACTAATATATTTGTAATTATCATTCATATAATCTCTGATTCCCTCCGTAAAAGCGTACTGTAAATCAGTGTCAATATTCATCTTAATAACGCCGTATTCAATAGCCTCATTAATATCTTTTTTTGAAGATCCGGATCCACCATGAAAAACAAAATCAACAGTGTTAGCTGAAAGTTTATATTTTGATGAAATATATTCCTGTGAATTTTTAAGTATTTTAGGTGTAAGTTTAACATTTCCTGGCTTATATACACCATGGACATTTCCAAAAGCAGCCGCAATTGTAAATTGTGGACTTATTTTACTTAACTCTTCAAAGGCATATGCTACTTCTTCAGGCTGGGTGTAAAGCTTTGAAATATCCACATCGCTATTATCAACACCATCTTCTTCACCTCCAGTTATTCCAAGCTCTATCTCTAGTGTCATACCTAGGGGTTTCATCCTTTTAAGGTATGATTTACATACTTCTATATTTTCTTCTAAAGGTTCTTCAGATAAGTCAATCATGTGTGAGCTAAATAATGAATGACCATTTTTTTTATAAAAATCCTCACTTGCGTCTAATAGACCATCAATCCAGGGGAGAAGATTTTTAGAGCAATGGTCAGTATGAAGAATGACATATGTTTTGTAATACTTTGCCAATTCGTGAATATGTTTTGCGCCAGCAGTTGCTCCTGCAATTGCAGCTTTTTGGTCTATATTTGAAAGACCCTTTCCAGCATTAAAGCTTGAACCTCCGTTTGAAAATTGAATGATCACAGGGCTATTTAGCTTAGAAGCAGTTTCTAAGACTGAATTAATTGAATTTGAACCAATAACGTTAATTGCAGGTATAGCAAATTTTTTTGATTTAGCTAACTTAAAAACTTCTTGTACATTGGTGCCTGTTACAACTCCTGGGGGAAAAGATAAACTCATTATTTTTTTGCGTAAAATTAAAAATTTAAATTAGAATGGATAGTTAATTCCTATATTAAATACAGCTTGCTTAAGTGAAAATTCACTGAGCCATCTTTTTTCTTTTTCAAGAGAAGGATTATAAGTTTTAAAAGCAGTGTCAAATCTAAAAATAAAAAAATTAAGATCGTATCTAATACCAAAGCCAGACCCAATGGCGATTTCGCTTAAGTCGGAAATACTATCAAAGGATGCTTCAGGATCATTAACATTGTCTGAAATATTCCAAATATTTCCAGCGTCAATAAAAAAAGCTCCCTTAATAGGACCAATTAGTGGAAATCTATACTCTAAATTTGAGGATATTTTTAGGTTTGCCTCATTAAACTCATTTGAATTTTTTGTTATGCCAGGACCAAGTTTATATGCTTTCCAGGCTCTATTGTCATTTGCTCCACCTGCAAAATATGATCTAGAAAATGGAATATTGTATGAGTTTCCAGTTGGTAAAGCTATTCCGCCAAAGAATCTAAATGCAATAAGCCGATCTCTACCGGTTTGAAAGTGTTTTATGTAATCAATCTCAGTTTTAATGTACTGAGATGGAGATACGCCATTAATAACGTATTGGCCAAATTCATTTTGTTTTGAGGTTAATTTTAGTATTGAATTAAGAAAACTTCCTACCCATTCCACTTTCAATTTTAATTGGAAGAAGTCTTCATCAGTCAAATTTTCTTGACTATTTTTATTAAAGCTTAATGAAGATCCTAAAATTAAATTGTTAACAGTTAATCTATTTTGTCGTTCTCTAATACTATTTATTTGTTCTATTTCATTGCTGTCATCTATTGTTAAGCTTCCATTTTGTACCTTTTCAATAAAAATATTAGCTCCCTCTGGTATTGTAAGATCTCCATCAATTCCAAAAAACTGATTTTCCAACAAGCTATTCTTTGCAAAAAGATTAAGCCTATCGTACGAATTTCTGTAAACATTAAAGTAGTTTTCAACATTTTTATTATTTACAAATTCTAAATCAATGAGTTTAAAAATAATTTTTTTGGATTTTTTTGGATTCCACTGATATTCATAACTGGTTCCAAAATATTGTTTATCCAGTCCAATGTTTTCTTGAAGTGTTGTTCCTATTGTTAACTGAGTAATAGGATTCATTTCCCTGGGGATTAATTTTAGTTTTTGAATTGGTAGAGGAAAAATAATTTTAGGAAACTTAATTTTTATATCAGCTCCAAGTTCAAACAGGTTAAAAAACCTATCATTTCTCACAGCTGAATTTCTTGATGCTCCAAGAGTACTTTTAACCCTAAAGTCTAGAATTTCTGTCCCTTTGAAAACATTTCTTATTCCGTTATTTATTCCAAATCCCATACCAATATTTTGGATATTAGAATGAGAAATATCCAAATCTATACCTAGTGAAAACCTTTCTTTTGGTGTTAAAAATATTGAAGACGTCAATGTGCTGTCTGAGGTTTTTTCATATGAAATACTAGGATACTTAAAGTTTCTTAAAGAGTTAAAATATTTATATGTCAAGGCTCGATCTTTATCACTGTACCAATCATCTTTCTTTATAAAAATAGGATCAGTTATAGATTTTGGTCTATATTTTAATTTACCATTTGAAATAATATCAAAATCTTCAAAAGAGGTTTTAATTTTTTTTTGGTCACTAGTGTCCTCATTAATAGATTCAATAAAAACTTTTATTTTATCAATTTTATATCTCTTGTATTTAATTTTTTTGAGACTATCTTTAATTCTTTTTTGGATAGGATTAATTTCCAGAATTACATCAATATTTTTATCTATTCCACTACTGTCAATTTTTGCTATAAATTGAACACTATTTTGTTGAAAATTATAAACCCCATTATTTCTGAACATTTCAATTATTCTATTTCTTTCGTTTTCAATATTTTCAATTTTAAAGGGTTCTCCGGGCTTGAGAAAACTGTTAGTTTTATTTAAAACAAATAAATCACTTAGTTCTTTGGATTTAATTTTTTGTTTAAAAAAATTAATTATATAAGGTTGATTTAAATTTATATTATAATTAACCTCTTTCTTTTTTTGTCCAACACTAATTATTTCATAATTAGATTGAACATCAAAAAAACCATCATTTTTATAATATTGTTCAATTCTTTTTATATTATTATTAATTAATAAACTATCAATTAAAATTGGGGCTTCTCCATTTTTTTTTAGCCATGAGTTAAATTGGATATAATATTTTTCAAGTTGATAAACTTGTTTTGAAGACATCAAATTAATAGCCTTACTTTTTCTTTTAGCTTTTTTATTTAACCATTCTTTAAACTCTTTTTTGGGAAATTCTTTAGCCCAATGGTTTAATTGCATTTTAATTGGAAACCCAAAAAAAGAAGTATTTGGTTTATTTAAAATTAATTGATTTATTGGATGATTTTGATTTTCCTCACCATTAATATATAATTTATTTTCTGCTAACAGAAACTTCCCATCACTTACAAACTTTTCACTAGCACATCCGCAACACAATAGTAATATGAGAAGTATATTATGTATTTTTGTAGAACTATAATTCAAGCTTAATTAATTTATTAATCAAAAGTACATTATTTGAATGGTTACGAAAAGTCTGCTTAATCAAATAAAAAATTTAAAAAATAAGAAATATCGAAATGAGACTAGACTTTTTGTCGCTGAAGGAAAAAAGTTAGTATATGATTTATATAAATCTAAAATTGAATGTATCACTATTTTGACAACTCATAATACTAAGCTTTTTCCATCTCAAAAAGTCGAAATTAGTCAGATGAAAAAAATATCATACTTAAAGACTCCAAGCTCATATTTGGGAGTCTTTAAAATTCCAGAGTTCACCTTTGATATTAGTAATATAAACAATTCAATAATAGCTCTAGATGGTATTACTGATCCCGGAAATCTTGGTACAATAATAAGAACTTGCGATTGGTTTGGAATTTCAGATATAATTTGCAGTAAAAATAGTGTAGACTGTTTTAATTCAAAAGTTGTTCAGTCCTCAATGGGATCAATTGCAAATGTAAAATGTCATTATATAGACCTAGTAAAATTTTTAAAAACAACCAAATTTAGTAAATGTGCTGTAAGTTTAGTAGGGAAATCTTTATACAATTCAAGTTTGACTGATGATTCTATTTTTATTTTTGGCAATGAGTCAAAAGGAATCTCTTTAGAGGTTAAAGAACAAATTATGAAATCAATAACAATTCCTAAAAGCAAAACTAATCAATCAATTGATAGTTTAAATTTAGCTTCATCAGTTGCTGTAGTTCTGAGTGAAAAGTTTAGACAGTCTAGATAACTATTCAAATGTGAAATTTAACACAAAACCTCGTGTAAACATTTTTTTAATATTACTTGTCCAAGGACTATTTTCATTAAAGTCAGGAATTAGTTCGTTTTGTGTAGAAAAAATACCTCTAATTGATGGAGAAAATTTAAAATAATACAAGTAAAAATCAAATCCTAAACCCAATTCATAATTAATATTTTTTGAGACTGTTCTAAAAACATTGCTAAGGTTATCATCTGTACTATTTGAATTACTTGATAAATTATAGTCCATAGAAAAACCAAAAGTTAAATAAGGTTTAAAATTATTTATCCTTTTTGCACTCATTTTAATTAATAAAGGTAAGTGTATATATGTAGATTTAATTTCTCTTTTTAAATTATCACTTTCAAATATAGGTAAGTCAGGATACATTATGTTTCTTTGTGTGTAAATAAGTCCTGGTTCAATTCTTAAATTGAAAAACTTATTTATTCTTAGGTCACCAATTAGTCCAACATTGAAACCAGTATTGGATTCTACCGCCAAATCAATATATTTATCAACTACATAGTAGTCCCTATTATATTCAAATTTGTAATCATAAGAATTAACTCCAACGAAATACCCATAATGAAGAGTCTTTTCATCAAAATTTGGAAGATTAATTATTCTTTCTCTAACTGTAGGATATTGAGCTTTAACTGAATAAATTAAAATAAAAAAATACAATAAAGTAAAATAAGATAAATTGATTTTGTTCACTTTTATTATTTACAAGTCTTAGAGTATTTAACCTTATTTTTGTCAAAATATTGTTGAACAGTAATATTATCTATATCAAAACCATAACTTTTCATTTAGAAAATATCTAATATTTAATTTCATATCGCTTTTAAATTCAATAATGATTTTTTGAATTTGTATATTTACAAAAATTTTTTGCAACTAAAGCATGAAAATAGTTATCGCTGGCGCTGGAGAGGTTGGATTTCATCTTGCCAAACTACTCTCATTAGAATCTTTAGACATAACACTTCTAGATCTTGATAAAGAGCGTCTTCAGTATGCTGAGGGTCATCTAGATATAAAAACAATTAAAGGTAATTGTATTTCTATTTCATTATTAGAGGAGGCGCATGTTGGCAGTTCTGATTTGTTAATAGCAGTAACTTCTGAGGAGACAACAAATCTAGTTGTTGCTGCATTATCAAAGCAACTAGGATGTAAAAAAACTATTGCGAGAATTTCAACCTCAGAGTTTTTAAAAAAAAATGAATCAATTAATTTTAGTAGTTTAGGCGTTGATGAACTTATTTCTCCTGAATTATTGGCCTCTGAAGAAATAATTCAGTTACTCGATCAATCTGCTTTTTTTAATAACCATAAGTTTGATGATGGTGCTTTAACATTGATAGGAACAACTTTAGATATTAGCGCACCTTTTGTAGGAAAAACAGTTATGGAGGCAGCTACGGTATTTCAAGATATTCATTTTATGCCCATTGCAATTCAAAGAAAGAGCGGAAGTAAGCTTTCAATAATTCCAAGGGGTGATACTATTTTCAATGAAGGTGATAATGTTTTTTTTATTACGTTAAAAGAAGGTGTTGAAGAAATTTATAAATTAATAGGAAAGACTAAAACTTCTATTAAAAATATCATGATTCTGGGTGGAGGCAGAGTAGCCTTTAATATTGCAAAAAAAATAAGCACCAAAAAAAACAATGTATCATTAGTCGAACAAGACAATCAAAGAGCCCTTGAATTAGCTGATAAACTTCCAAATGTTATGGTCATTAAGGGCGATGGAACAAACCTTGAATTACTTGAAGAAGAAAATTTAAATTCAATGGACGCTTTTATATCAGTAACAGGTAATTCTGAAACTAATATAATGTCATGTTTAATGGCAAATTCAAAAGGAATAGGAAAAACTGTTGCTCTTGTAGAAAACATGGACTATTTTAAATTATCTCATTCAATTGGAATAGATAATCTAATTAATAAAAAACTTTTAACTGCCAATGCAATTTTCAGATATATAAGACGTGGAGATGTGGTTGAAATGACAACAATAAACAACTTGGATGTTGAGATCCTTGAATTTTTAGTTCATGAAAACTCTAAGGTTTCAAATGTAAAAATCAAGAATTTAGATTTTCCTAGAAGTGCTATCATTGGCGGTGTTATAAAAAACAGCAAAGGAATAATAGCACTTGGAGATTATATAATTTCACCAAATGATAGAGTAGTTGTTTGTTGTTTACCTGATGCTGTAGAAAAAGTTGAAAGTTTATTCTCTTAATCATGAATAGAATAAACTTTCAAATAATTTTTTACTTAATGGGGGTTTTACTTTTGTTTAATGGAGGATTTATGTTTTTGACTTCTATGGTAAGTTTAATTCTGAATGATGGGATTACTAAAGAAATCTTTTTATCTGGATTAATTGTTTTTATTTTCGGTTTAATATTAATTTTAATACATAGGAATCATGAAAAACGTATTCAAAAGAAAGAAGGATATCTGATAGTCACTTTAGGGTGGATTTTGATGATTTTTTCGGGAATGTTACCTTATTTATTTACACAAACAATCCCACAAATTTCTTTTGCTTTTTTTGAAACTACTTCTGGATATACAGCTACAGGATCAACAATTCTTAATGATATTGAAGGTCTTCCTAAAAGTATTATTTTTTGGAGAAGTATGACACATTGGATTGGAGGTATGGGGATAATTGTCCTGACAATTGCAATTCTACCCTTATTGGGAGTAGGGGGAATGCAATTATTTAGTGCAGAGTCTCCCGGTCCTAATAGTGATAAACTCCACCCTAGGATTACAGATACAGCTAAAAGATTATGGTATATATATGTAGGGCTTACTATTACAGAAACTATTTTACTTAATATAGCTGGGATGAGTTTTTTTGATGCAATTAACAATTCAATGAGCACAATTGCAACAGGTGGATTTTCTACAAAAAACATGAGTATTGCTTACTGGAATCATACCCCGATAATTCAATATATAATAATATTTTTTATGTTTATTTCTGGAGCAAATTTTGTTTTAAGCTATTTTGCTCTCACTGGAAAAATTCAAAAATTTTTAAAAGATGAAGAATTTAAAACATATTTTCTTTTCATTTTAATTTCAGTAATACTTGTTTCTCTGATATTATTTAACCAAGTAGATTTGACAAAATCAACTTTTGATCATCCTCAAGTTTATGGAAAATTCGAGAGTGTTATAAGACATTCTCTTTTTCAAGTTGTTGCCGTGATTACTACTACAGGGCTTGTCACTGGAGACTTTGCTGGATGGACTCCTTTTTTAACTATGTTTTTTTTCGGACTAATGTTTGTTGGAGGTTCAGCGGGCTCCACATCAGGTGGGATCAAAATTGTAAGACATTTACTTATGATAAAGAGTGGTGTTTTAGAGTTTAAAAGATCTCTTCATCCAAGTGCAATAGTTAGAACTCGTTTTAATGGATCAATTCTAGATCAAAATATAATTTACAATATTTCAGGTTTTTTTATTTTATATATGCTGCTTTTTGCATTAGGAGCTTTAGCTTTTAGCTACTTGGGTTTAGATTTTAAATCAGCTTTTGGAGTTTCTGCTGCAAGTTTAGGCAATGTAGGTCCCGCTATTGGTGAATTTGGCCCTTCATTTAATTATGCACATTTACCAAATATTGGTAAGTGGTGGGCTTCATTTCTTATGTTATTAGGTAGACTAGAATTATTTACAGTATTAATTCTTCTAACACCATTTTTCTGGAAGAAAAACTAGAAGTTATATTTTTCTTTCCATAATTTTTTTAAATGATTTCGAACAGCATTTTCTCTTTGATTATTACCAGGATCATAAAAATTTAGATTTTTTATTTCTTTTGGTAAATATTCTTGTGAACTAAAACTATTATTGTAATCATGAGAGTATTCATAGTTTTTGCCATGCCCTAAATCTTTTAAAAGTTTTGTAGGTGCATTTCTTAGATGAAGAGGAATGCTTAGGTTCCCTGTATCCTTAACTATTTCTTGGGCCATATTAATTGCATTGTAGCAACTATTACTTTTTATAGAAGTTGCAAGATATATTACACACTGACTTAAAATTAATCTTGCCTCCGGGAGACCAATAATATTAATTGACTCAAAAGTTGACTGTGCTATTAATAATGCATTAGGGTTTGCATTTCCAATATCTTCTGCAGCAAGAACAATTAACCTTCTTCCAATGAATTTAATATCTTCTCCCGCTTCAATCATTCTAGCAAGCCAATATATAGCTGCATTTGGATCACTTCCTCTAATTGATTTTATAAATGCAGAAATAAGATCATATTGAATATCACCTCCTTTGTCGAACATTAACATATTTGATTGAATAATTTCAATCACTTTATCATTAGAAATTTTAATTGCTTTTGAATTATCAAGGACACTAATCACCAATTCAAGTATTGATAATAGTTTTCTCGCATCCCCACCTGATAGTCTCAATAATGCTTCATCCTCTTTAATAGTAATATTTTTCTTAGAAAGAATTGCATCTTCATTTATTGCTTTTGAAATAATTTCTCTTAGTGATTCGACGGGCAAAGGTTCTAAAATAAACACTTGACACCTTGATAATAATGCATTAATAACTTCAAAACTAGGATTTTCTGTTGTTGCTCCAATTAAAGTGATAGTACCTTTTTCAACTGCTCCTAGTAGTGCATCTTGTTGAGATTTATTAAATCGATGTATCTCATCTATAAATAGAATAGGGTTTTGCTTTGTAAATAATTCACCCTTGTTTTTAGACTTTTCAATTATTTCTCTAATATCTTTTACACCTGAATTAATTGCTGAAATCTGATAAAACGGTCTTTTTTGAATTTTAGAGAGTAGTTCTGCAAGTGTAGTTTTCCCGGTACCAGGGGGTCCCCATAATATCATAGAAGGGATTAATCCACTTTTAATTATATTTTTTAAAGTTCCCTTAGGGCCAAGTAATTTGCTTTGTCCCACATAACTATCCAGTTTTTTTGGACGCATTCTTTCTGCAAGTGGAGTATTATTCATATAATATTTATTGGTGTTGTCTTATCTTCTCATATAGAACAATTCCGCAAGCTACTGAAACATTTAAAGAATCTATTTTTTCTTCCATTGGGATTTTAATAGCTATATCACATAATTTAAACAAGCTCTTTTGTATTCCTTTTTCTTCTGAACCAATTATTAATGCTGAAGCATTTTTAATTTTCGTATCAAATAGGTTTTGGGTGGCCTTTTCACTTAAAGCAATTACCTGTATGTCATATGTCTTTAATACAAATAGCGCATCTTTTAAATGATTAACTCTTGAGATAGGAACTCTGAAAGCTCCTCCAGAAGAGGTTTTTATTGAAGTATCATTAATTGGTGCACTTCCTGTTTGAGGGATTATAACCCCATTTACTCCTGTTGCAGCACATGATCTTAAAATGGCTCCTACATTTCTTGGATCCGTTATACCATCAAGTAAAATAAATGTGGGAGTTTTTGATTTTTTGTATGAATCTTCAATCATCTTTTCAATCTCTATAAATTCAATTTGGGATATAATTGCAACTGCTCCTTGGTGATTTTTATTTCTGAACCTATCTAATCTTTCTTTTGGAACATATGAATGTGAAATGTTTTTTTCTCTGATTGATTGTTCGAGTCTCTGAAAGAGTAATCCCTTACTTCCTTTTAACAACCATACTTTTTCAATATTTTTTTTAGATATAATTGCTTCTAGAATTGAATGAATACCATAAATTTCTATTCTTTTATCCATCTAGTAAAATTAGTTTTTTATTTAAGTTTTGTAAAAAAAAAAAGGAGATCATTTGATCTCCTTTTTTTAGCATATGGTTTATCAATTATGGACAAACACTTAATACTTTTACACCTGCTCCAGGATTAGTTTCTGAAATAGCTACTTGATCTGCTCCACCATTATTAAAAGTAATAGTGTAAGTTACTTCACTGTCCCAATCACCACTTACGTATGCGAATGACATTGAAGTAGCACCAGCAGGTACTGTAACTGTTTGAGATCCATTTGCTCCAGAAGGAAGACCAACGGTTTGTGCAACACCATCAATAGTTACAGTGATTGATGCTCCATTCCAACCATCTCCCCATGAATCTATCATGTCGATAGTGTAGTCTCCAGCAACTGCACCAGTAGGTATACACTTAATAGTCATATTATAGATATAAGGTGACTTAAAGTATGAACCTGTTAGTGAACTTGCTGCATCCTTTGCAGTATAACTTCTACCATCAGTTAAATTTAACTGAAGACGAATATTGATTACATCTCCACCAGTATATTGACTACTAGAAAGACCTAAGGCTGCTATTGATTCTCCAAGAGTAACCGTTAATTGATGTCTAGGTAGTCCTGTTGGACCGACAGCGAAGTCAGCTGATGTTAATGTTCTTAATAAGACTTCTGTTCCACTATTAAGCGAAACATAAACTTGAACATCTTGCATTAATGCACCGTTTTGTTCATCATGCTCTTCAATTTCAACAGTAAAGATTGAAGTTGAAGGTGCAAAGAAGTTATAGTCTCCTGTTGGATTCCAACCTCTTAAAACTGCACCAGTAACATAATTGTCAAGCACATCGTTTATTGTTGTGTCAGGTTCTTGACAAGAAACTGTTACTAACAATAAACTAAATAAAGTTATAATTTTTTTCATGTTTATATTTTTTATTTAAGATTAGGGCTTTGAGTATTCCAAAATACTTTTCCAGTCAAATCACTTTTTTGACTAGCATTTGAATTTCTAGCAGTATAGTTATTTGGATACCACATTGAAACTGGGAATGCTCCTGGGTTTGGTTCAATGTTTGGTTGAAGATCTGTAGGGAAACCAGTACGTCTGTATGCATTGTATGCATCTGTACCATTACCCCATAGACTTATCCAAAATTGTTTTGCCCACATATTTCCTTTTTCAGCAGTACTTGCGTTAGTCCATGCTGAAGTGAATTCTTGAACATACTGTGCAGAATCTAAAGCGGGTGAACCAGCAAATCCTGAAACTTTACTCATAGAATCACCAATTCCAGCTAATACTTCTGTTGTAGCTGCTGCTGTTCCAACACCTGCAACTTCTGCATTCATGAAGTGCATCCATGACGAAAGCATTATTGGCGTAATTCCTGCACCTCCTGCACCTGCTCCATTTTTCTGTGAAGCAAAACTACGATCATCGAATTTACCTCCAGCTGGGTATACTCCGTGAAGTGTTCTTTGGAAACCATCTGGTGGTATACCATTATCATTTCCATGATCACGTCCCCAATAACCTCCACCTGGTGAACAGAAAACTTCTCCAGCAGGATAAGGGTTAAAGTATCCTGGTAGTCCACACTCTAGAACTTCTTCATCTGCTTCGTATCCATCAAACCCAGGAACACCCTGAACTTGTCTGTAGAAGTAGTAAAATATTCTAGGATCAGAAACACCGTTAACACCATTCTTCATTGTATTCATAAGCCAGTTAGACATGTATGATCCTCCGCCTGTAGGAGTATAGCTACTTCTGTAGTATGGATGACGAGTGTCTGGTTGAGCTGGGTTTGTTCCCCAAGAAAATTGGAAATCATCAGCTGGATCAGAAATATAGTTAGATATTCCATTATAAGCTGAGGTATTGCCAGTATTCAAATAAGCTTTTTTCTTAAGACTATTTGCAGCTTTAATCCACTTAGATCCGTCTCCTCCGTAGAAGAAATCATTTGCGGGTGCTCCTCCACCAGTTGTGAAGTTAGCTATCGCAGCATCTAATTTTGCAATTGCGTGAGCATATACATCTGCACCTGCAGATGCATTTGGATTAAGTACACCGTTGTTAGCATCAAGTGCTTCCGCCTGTGGTACATCACCAAAATAATCTACAAGAGTTAAATATATGTAAGCTTCCATAACTTCACCCATACCTAATGCATATGGACGCTCTGCTGCCAACTCATTCATTAATCTAATATCTTCTAACATACCTTGGTATGCAGATGACCATCGACCATCAAAAGAGTTTGGAGAATATACGTTAGCATAAGTTCTTCCACTCATGTATGTAATTCGTGTAAGATTTGAACCAACACTTCCAAAGCTGTTGGCCCATCCTGCGAAATCTTCTTGAATAGCATTCAAGAAAAAGTCTGCACTTGCCTGACTTGGGTCTAGTGCGTTAGGGTTCACTGTAAGATCTAAATCTGCGGTCTCACAAGAACTTAACACAAGAAGACTACCAAGGCAAGTTGCGAAAAATTTATTCATTGATTTCATGATTATATTGTTTTTCATTATTTAAAAAGTAAGTTTCAAACTAGCTCCGTATCTTCTAGCGCTCGGACCATTCAAATAGTCAAATCCTCGTCCGTTACCTACCCCTGTACCCGCGATATTCGGATCAAAGTTTACTCCTTCTGGAGTGTTATAAGCGTTGTACCAAAGGTTATAACCTGAAGCAGTTAAGCTAATAGCACCAAAAGGTGTTTTATCTATAAGTGATTGTGGCATATCGTAAGTAAGAGAAATCTCACCTAGTCTCCATACACTTCCATCATAAATTTGAAGTTCATCAGGACCATACAACACATTACTAAAGTAGAAAGTTGAGTTGTTGATCTGTTTAGTATTTACTTCGCCAGCTGAATTAACCCCTGGTAAGATAAATGAAAGTTCACGATCTAGTGTATCATTAGTTAATCCACGACCAAGCATTGTTGCTACAGTCATAGAATAAATGTCTCCACCATTTACATGGTTGATCAAGAAGTTAAAAGAAAAGTTCTTGTATGATATACTATTGCTAATATTTAGTAAGAAGTTTGGATTAGCATCACCAATTATGTTAGTACCAAATGTGGTATCATAACTACCTTGGTTATTAACTAATCTTCCGCCTGCATCAGTTGTAGTGATTTTTGATCCAACAATTGCACCTAAAGATTCACCTACTTTTGCTACGTTTCCTAAATTACTAAAACCAGAATAAACAATTTCTTCTGTATCTAGACCAAGGTCTGTAACAATTGACTCATTTGCAGAGTAGTTAATGAATGCAGACCAATTTAAATCCTGACCTCTTAGCACATCAATCCCAAGATCAACTTCAACACCTTTGTTCTCTATCTCACCAATGTTAGTTTGAGTAGAAGAGTAACCTGTTGATGGATCTAAAGGACGAGTAATGATTAAATCATTTGTCTTTTTATTATAAACAGATAAATCTAAACTTAATCTACTGTCTAAAAATCTACCTTCAATACCAAATTCTATCTCGCTAATAGTCTCTGGTTTTAAGTTAGGGTTACCTAATCTTGATCCAGATGTATTAGAAATAACTTGACCACCTGCATCTGTTAAGAAATCTTGTGTATCAAGAGTCAAAGTAGCAGATATTGGATATCCAAACGGGAAGTTAGCTGAAGTTCCGTAACTAGCACGAACTTTCAATAAATTCAAAAGGTCACTCTTAATTTCCGGGAATGCCGAAGTTGGGAGGAATGATACACTAGCAGATGGATATGTTATTGAACGATTATCCATTGACAAGTTAGATACCCAGTCCTGACGAGCAGATAATGTTAGGTATGCATAACGTTGATAGTCAAAAGAAGCTTGTCCATATAAACCTTTAATGTTTCTAGCTTCGTAATATTGAATTTCATCTTGTTGTTCGTAATTGAAATGACGAAGAACTCCATAGACTTGCTGTCCAATAGAACGAGTTCCATTTCTGTCATAAACGTCACCACGAGTTGTATATCCTATAGTGAAGTCTGCACCAATTTCCCCAAACTTATAGCTACCTGCTATAGAAAGGTTGTGGTCATTAATTTGCTTTCTATTATTCCAAGTTTCATAAATACCATTTTGGTTGATTAAAGAACCAGTCTTACCACCCTTATTGGCATAGTTTACATTGTTTTCAGAATAAACATCCAGTCCGTAACGGTAGGATACATTTAAATTATCGTTAATGTTATATGAAATGTTTGCTCCACCAAATACACGATCAACTAACTGAGTGTTAGCAGCATTTTTGGTTGTCCAAAGTGGATTCTGTATACCATTGTTATTTCTATAGTAAAGTGATCCATTGGTTACTGGATTCGTATCTGGTAATCCCATTAAGTCTACAGAACGAGGTGTGTAAAATACATTAGCAAATACAGAAGCACCTTCACCACCAACATTAGATCCATATCCAGCAGCTACTGGAGGAGATTTGAAGTTAGTTTGTGAATAATTTAAAGTTCCATTAATTGTAAAACCATTTGTTAATTGAGCACGACCTCCAAAACTTAAAGTATTTCTACGTAGTGAGTTCTCACGAGTAAATCCTTTGTCCTCAAGGTTTCCATAGTTAATGTTATAAGAAATTTTACCATCATCACTAGCTCCACGTAAGTTCATGTTTGTGGAAGCAGTATGACCTGTTACAAAAAAGCCTCCAACACTATCGTAAGGTTGCCATTTGTATTCAGAAGTTTGGTTAAGACCTATAAGTTCTAATATTTCATAAGTTCCTGTTGCTCTACTTTGAGTAACGTATGGGTGTTTTAAATAACCTTTTGTTACATTTTGTCCAGCATTAGGACCAATCAGGGAAGAATCCCATGATCCAGAACCATTAATAGAACTTTGTCCACCCCATCCTGCAGGACCACCTTCATCAAAGCTAGGGCCCCAGTTAGAGAAGAACCATCCGAAAGATTGGTCAAAACCATTACCATATTGCATTTGGTAGTCTGGTTGTGATGCAAGTTCTACATTAAAATATGATGTATTAACTGTTATTTCAGTTTTTTTAGCGCCTGATCCGGCCGTGCTTCCTGATTTAGTTGTAATCAAGATTACACCATTACGTCCTTGCGTACCGTATAAGTTAGATGCAGCAAGACCCTTTAAAACATTTACACTCTCGATATTATTTGGATCGATGTCAAGGAATCTTGAAGATCCACTATTACCATCCACAAAACTACCTTGTGCATTTGTATCGCTTGAAAAAGGAACACCATCCACTATAAACAAGGGTTGGTTACCTTGACTGAATGTGTTAAATCCACGAATTACAATACTAGTACCAGATCCAGAAACTCCAGAGGCATTAGTAATTTGAACCCCTGAAGCTTTTCCAGCTAGTACACGTCCAATATCTCCTTCTGCACGTTGTTCAAGTTGATCTGACTCAACTTCAGAGACAGCATAACCTAAAGCTTGCTTCTCACGCTTAATACCTAGAGATGTTACTATAACTTCTTCTAATTCATTTCCTTGAGCTAATGATACGTTTATTTGATCATCTGCACCAACAGTGATTGCTGAGGTTTCATAACCAACAAAACTATATTCAAGAACAGAGCCTTCTGCAACTTCTATGGAATAATTACCATCGAAATCTGTAGAGACACCATTACTGGTACCTTGCTCGAGTACTGTAGCTCCTGGGAGCGGCATACCTTGGTCATCAGAGACCACACCTGTGATAGTTTTTTGAGCGAGCGCAACTTGCGTCACAAGTAAACTAACCATCAACAGTCTTAATAAGCTTTTCATACTTTCATTTTTGATTAATTAATAATTTGTTTAAAAAAAATTTGGCTATAAATATAGTTCAAATGTTAAGAAAAACCAAAAATTCTTAATTTTCCTTTAATTAAACAACTAAAAATACTTTAAAATTAAGGTTTTTTTAGAGTGAATTGATATAGTCAAAGATTTTCTTTAGACCTTCTGAAGTTTTTAATTTCACATCATTATTCTTAATGAAACTTCTCACTTTAGGCCCGTTTTCTCCACTAATCTTTATTAAATTAGATTTGCTTGTTTTAAGGGGCGAAGGGGTCTCGCCATTTAAACTGTAATAATAGTTTATGTCATCAACAAATCTAGCAGGAAATGACCTGTCTAAAGATGTTCTTGCTTCAACAGCTTTCATAAACATTTTTTTTCTTTTTAGATAAAGCGAGTACTTCCCATCAACAATAACAATTAAATAACCTATGACAGGATAATTTGACTCTTTTAAGCGATGAGGAAGTAGTCTATATTCTTCATTATCTATTATAGCATTTACTTTTGCGCTTTTTAAAAGAATTTCTTCGGCGTCTACTTGAGAAACACTTTTTCCCATCTCAATTTCATCGTTGGCAGCATTGTACCTCAAATAAGTTTTTTCTTTTAGCTCTTCTCCAAAATATACAACAGTTGATGGTTGAAAATTTTTATTAAAATAATATGAACCTTTTACATCTTTAGGTGTTTCTGCTTTTCTTGCTTTTCGGTTGGTCAGATCTGTCATTGCATTCATCAGTCTTGAGTCTGTTCGATCATAAATTCCTGCAGGCCCATTTGATGCAGATGGCAATGCCTGAGATAATAAAAAATTAATATTTACAATTGTAAAAAATAAAATAAAAAAAATCTTGCGCATATT
>Ga0208130_1000399_pt1 | contig 23016 bp, 25 predicted proteins | sample ETNtaG_31_FD_185771 | JGI IMG/M metagenome (GOLD analysis project Ga0208130, IMG submission 185771) | Marine microbial and viral communities from oxygen minimum zone, Eastern Pacific Ocean - ETNP201310SV78 (SPAdes) (version 2) | ecosystem: Environmental > Aquatic > Marine > Oceanic ...
GTGTTATTTGGACTTATTTCCGACCCTTTCTCTGTTCTGGGCGATTTATTTGAAAGAGAGAGTTTTGAAAAAGTTCTCCTTCTTGTAGCCCCCGTACTTTTCTTACCGCTAGTACGGATGCGCTATTTGTCGCCTGTGCTTCCTCTCTTAGGCTTCTATCTAATAGCGGAAGTAGCAACAGACAACCTGTATAACCCTCAACAAGATGTGGCGCTTTTGACCTTCATTTTCATTGGCGCCCTTTATGCATTAGCGCGAATAGGTCAAGCAGGTGTTAAACGAGTACTTGTGGATAAGAGAGTATTAGCGGTACTGGCTCTCACTGCAATAGTTTTCTTTGTGAGAGATGCAGCTTCTTCTCCCTATGAAGAACCATGGGAATGGGGAAAAAGAGATGTCAGCGACGTTGCTCGTTTAGATGCGGTTGAAAGTATTGAAATTTATGATCGAGTTCTGGCACATCCAAGTATTTTCAATCTTGTTGCAGAACGCGAAACCGTTAAATTGCTATCAGATGATGATTACTATCTCCCAAGTATGGACCTTGTCACAGGAATAGACATTGTGGTTTTTGATTCAAATGATCTTCAATGGGAGCAGAATGAGATTGAAATATTTGGTCGAGGGCTTCAAACGTTAGGTTTCAAAGAAGAATTTGGTAGAGCTGGTATTCAAGTTTATTCAAGACATCCTTAAATATTCTCGTTGAGTTTGTTGCGTAAAAGATCAGCCACTACATCTAAGTCTTCAGGGTCACCCATCTTCGCCTGAGTGAAGTCAAGATGTGACATGTCGTCTATGGGGACACAATGAATGTGGGTGTGAGGAACTTCAAATCCGGCAATCATCAAGCCAATTCTGGCTGGATTGAAGATAAGTTGCTGAGCATTTGCAACTTTATGGGCAATAGTCATCAAGTGATTTATAGATTCAGCGCCAAGTTCATGCCATTTGTCAACCTCTTCTCTAGGCACAACAAGCACGTGGCCTCGATTCAATGGGCGTATATCAACCATTGCGATACAGATGGAGTCTTCCCAAACAATGCGGCCAGGGATCTCTTTGTTGATGATTTTTGTAAATATTGAAGTCATTTGAATCCTTGACTAGATTGCGGCAGTTCTGTTCTCTGATCGTAGGCTGCAAATTGTGAAAGAGGGCGTATTTTCAAAGTACTTGAATAGGGAAGAGGTTCTAACCCTTCCGAATTTGATCAGCCTTGCTCGCCTAGGATGCATTCCGTGGTTCGCGTGGCTACTTCTGGCGAACGAAAACAGAGTATATGCTGGCTTACTTTTAGCGATTCTTGGAGCGACTGACTGGGTAGACGGTTGGATAGCGAGAAAATTCAATCAAATAAGTGAACTCGGAAAGGTCCTTGATCCAACTGCCGATCGGCTACTTCTTATTGTCGCTGTTCCTGTGCTAATTATTGATGGCTCAGTTCCAGTATGGTTTGCCGTTGCAGCTTTAGTTAGAGAGGTGTTAGTCGGTGGAACCGCGCTACTTCTGGCTACTTTAGGGGCACGACGCATAGACGTGACTTGGTGGGGTAAAACTTCGACGTTTGCGATGATGTGGGCTTTTCCATGTTTCCTTCTTGGAGAATCGGAGATATTCGGGAGTGAATTTTTCTCTATTTTTGCGTGGTTGTCTGGACTTCCGGGTCTAGTTATTGCGTGGTTCTCTGCGGCTCAGTACATTCCTTTAGCTAAACAGGCTTATAAAGAAGGACGATCTCCAGAAAGCTAAAATACGCGACGTACTTTTGTGTGATAACTAAAGCAGTAGACTGGAATAGAAGAGGAATACGAGGAGTGTCAATTCTTAATTTCACGGCATGACGAAGTTGAAGAAAAGGAGGGCCGATGATTTCTATAACTTGTGAAAAATGTGGGTATGTAGATAAACAGTCGTCTAGATTCTGCCCTTCTTGTGGGAATAGGCTCATACATGAGAATGAAGAGAACACAGACGTTTTTGAAATCGTAGAGGCAATTCCCCATGAACATGATCGGGCTCAATTTCCTCACGATTGCGGGTTACTTGTTGTCGAGTCTGGCCCTAAGGCCGGAGCGCGTTATGGACTCGAAGCCGAGATGGTCACTATTGGACGACACAGCGAAGCCGATATATTTCTTGACGACATAACAGTTTCTCGTCGTCATGCTCAGATCGAACAGGTAAATGGTAAGTATCGCGTGAGCGATGCTGGCTCACTTAACGGGACATATGTGAATCGCGAGCGGATAGACAATCATGAACTTCATGACGAAGATGAAATTCAAATTGGCAGATTTCGCTTTGTCTTTTTTCATGGAATAGGAAACTGATCAGTCATGGTGGGAGGAAACACTGAAGAGGTGGCCAGCGCTTCTGACAGGACGATGTCAATTGGTGAAGTTCTTTCAGGCTTGGAGCCAGAGTTCCCAGATATCACAATTTCAAAAATCAGATTTCTAGAGTCACAGGGATTATTGGATCCACAAAGAACTGCTTCTGGATATCGAAAATTTTCAGTCCAGGATATGACTGTCTTGAGGTGGATACTTCGGCAGCAACGGGAACATTTTTTACCCTTAAAAGTGATTAGGCAGTTGCTGGATGAGTCAGGTGGTCAGATACCAGAAGAATTCAGTGGAGAAGAAGCAACTGGAGATGTTCAGCCTTTCCGCGAAAGAGGGAATAGTCACACTTTCGTAGGATCAGTGAGCGTAAGCCTTGAGGAGTTAGCCAAAGCTGCCGGGCTAGAAATATCCATTGTGCAAGAATTGGAGAAGATGGGTCTCTTATTTGGTCATGAAACAGGAAGCGTTACCGTTTATGACGACGACTCTCTTTTGGTAGCTCGACTCGCTTCAACATTCTTAGACCTCGGCTTTGATATTCGTCATTTACGAATGTACTTAGTTTCAGCCCAACGAGAAGCTGGGACATTGGAGCAAGTTCTACTCCCGCTTATGCGTGAAGACTCTGTGGCACGTTCTCAAGTCAATAAACAACTAGATGAATTAATAGAAGCAGGTTCTCGTTTACGACAAATAGTCCTACGTCGCTCGCTTGGACGGCTAGGTCAGTAAAAGATGAAATCTCCTCAACTTCTTTACACGCGCGATCAAATTATGAAGCGAGTTGATGAACTAGGCAATGAACTGACTTCCAAACTAGAAGAAGGAGCGGTAATTGTAGGAGTACTTAAAGGCTGCTTACCTTTTATGGCTGACCTTGTAAGAACAATAGATGTACCTGTCGAGATTGACTTTTTAGCTTTAAGTACTTTTGCTCCCGACAGCGGGAGAGTTAGGTTAACTCGGGACTTAGATACAGATATAACTGGTCGGCAAGTAGTTTTAGTGGAAGATCTAGTGGATACCGGACTACGGCTAAATTTCCTGCTGAAACATCTTAGAGACCGCTCGCCATCGGAAGTAAGGGTTTGCACAATGTTTGATCGCGTTGAGCGTCGAGTACTACCGATCAACTTGGAACACGTTGGATTTGAACTCGATTCCTCTTTCGTTGTTGGCTATGGATTGGACTATGGAGGTCAGTTCAGAAATCTCCCAGAACTCGTCTCAGTGGAGTTAGGGGACCTAGAAAAAGACCCGAACGGTCTAGGAGAAAAGATCTACACCTTAGGGCAAAAAGATCAACTATCTTCTATGGAAGCAAGTTAGTGGGAGGGCAATCATGATTGAAATGAAAATAATGAATGTACAGGAAGTTCTACCTACCAACGTTCCTGTGGTGATACTTCAAGAAGAATCTGGAAATCGACTACTCCCCATTTTTATAGGGAGACCAGAAGCAACCGCGATTGGTTTATCACTAGCAAACCAGGACCCTCCACGCCCAATGACGCACGATCTCTTAGTCACCATTGTTGAACTACTTGGCTTCCATGTTGAGCGCATAGAGATCACCGAACTGCGTGAAAAAACTTTCTTTGCCGATATTTATTTTCGTGGCCCGAACGGAGTAGAAGTTGTATCTTCTCGCCCGTCTGATGCCTTAGCAGTTGCAGTTCGTACTGGAGCTACCATTTATGCTGATGAAGGAGTAATGGACCAAGCCAGTTATGTCGCAGAAGAAGAAGACACTCTTTCCGAGACTCAAATCGATGATTTTCGTGATTTTCTCGACTCAGTAAATCCGGACGATTTTGCTTAATATTCTTACTTTTAGTGATTAAATTCGCGCAAAGCGCGCGAAATAGTTGAATTTTTGACTAAAAAACTCTAATCTTAGGAAAGTACACGCATGTAGTTCACCGATGAACTGCAGCTAGGCAAAGGCTAATACTTTCGATGACTATCAATGAGACAGAAAAAGGCTATAGCGGAAAAAAGACAGCTGAAATAGTTGGAATCACCTATCGTCAGCTTGATTACTGGGCACGAACTGATCTAGTTCGCCCATCTATGACAGATGCCTCCGGATCAGGAAGCCGGCGCCTTTATTCATACCGGGACCTTTTGGAGTTAAAAGCAATTAAGACACTACTTGACGCTGGAATACGTTTAGAGATGGTTCGTGAAGTTTTTTCTTACCTCTCAACCGAACTGGACGAAGACGTAACGCAAGTGAATCTCGTAATCAGTGGAAATAAATCTGTTCTCGTTAGAAGCGGTGAAGAAATCGTTGATCTGTTACAAAATGGTCAAGGAGTGTTAAACATCCTTCCATTGGCCGGCGTCAAAGAAGAAATTGATGCAAAGATAGTAGATCTAAATATCTTCTCTAGAAGAGGAGTGGACGGACGAGGATCCCCACTGGCAGTAGGTCAATAGATTACGCTCAGTTATATCCATGGCTGAGTTATATCAAGTACCTAATTCAAAAGTAATCGAAGAATTCGCTCATGAATCTGAGAGACGAATAGCTGATTTATTCGACTTCTACGGAGTGTCATGGGAGTACGAGCCAAAAACTTTCATCCTTGATGAAGACGAGGACGGAAATACTCTCTCTGCGTTCACACCAGATTTTTACTTGCCAGACTATGACGTCTATCTAGAGGTAACGACACTCCGTCAATCTCTAGTAACCCATAAGAATAAAAAGATTCGACAGATGGGTGAAAGATATCCAGAAGTAGAAGTGCGAATTCTCTACCAGCGCGATGTTGAAAGATTATTTGTAACTCACGCGGCTTGATTAAAAAGTTAAAAATTATTCAAGCAGATCCGACTGCTCGTGAAGAATCCGGTCAAATAACGGTTGAGCACTAAGCCAACTAGAGAATGGGTTTCCTACGTATTTGTGGGTGTGGGCAGCAGTTTCATGATCAAGCACAACTGGCGATCCAGCTGCTTCAGCTAGAAGTTGAGCTTGACAAGAGCGCTCCATTGTTACAAAGAGCCAGACCGCTTCATCAACCGAATCGCCAACAGTTAATAGTCCATGATTCCTCAATATGGCCGCACGACAACTTCCAAGAGATTCAGCAATCCTTACTCCTTCTTCTGGATCGTTCACTACTCCGGTGTAATCATCAAAGAGAACGTGGTTCTCGTAAAAAATGCAGGAATCTTGGGTGATCGGATCAAGTTCACGTCCAAGAGAAGACCACGCTTTTCCATAAAGCGAGTGAGAGTGTGCTGCTGCGTCGATCTCAGGATGCGTCATGTGTATTCCAGAATGTATAGCGAATGCCGCTTGGTTGACTGCGTAGTTTCCTTCGAGTATTTCTCCGGTGTGAGATACCAGGAGTAGATCTGATACAGAAATATCACTAAATGGCTGACCAAGTGCATTTACCCAGAAAGCGTCAGTCTGCTCAGGGTCTCGAACTGTAATGTGACCCGCCACACCTTCGCTGAAGCCAAATTTTCCAAAAATACGAAAACCAGCAGCCAAACGTTCTTTTCTATGCCTTCTTTCTTCTTCAATGGAGCCAAAAGAAGGCACTTCATAATAAATGGGTTTACTTCCCTTGGGGGGTGGAATAGCCATATTAAACTCCTCGTATTTCAGTAATGAATTGCAAACGAATCCTTTTCAGCGAACGTATAGGCATATCGCTCAAGATGAAATCCATATCTAGAGGACATCAATTGTCTTTTGACGCAGCCAATGATCAGCCAACACGAGAAGAGCCATTGATTCAACCAACGGAACAGCGCGAGGCAGAACACAGGGATCATGCCTTCCAGTAGCAGAAAGCTCAACAGGGTTATTTTCAGTATCTACTGTTTCTTGCTTAGACGAAATTGTTGCAGTCGGTTTGAACGCAACTCTGAAAATAACATCCGCTCCGTTAGTGATTCCTCCTTGAACACCTCCGGAATGATTTGTTGCAGTAGCCGGGCCGTCATCTCCTGCAATAAATGGATCGTTATGATCTTTCCCAGTCATCGTTACTGCTTCAAAACCGCTACCAATATCAAAACCTTTAACAGCAGGAAGAGAAAGCATTCCTTTTGCCAAATCTGCTTCCATGCGGTCAAAGACTGGCTCTCCAAGGCCTGCTGGAACCCCGCGCGCAACACAGGTAACAACACCTCCAAGGGAGTCTCCATTTTTTCTTGCTTCTTCAATAGCGAAAGTCATTTTTGCAGCTGCATCCGGATCCGGACACCGAGTTGGGTCACTTTCGACTTCGTCAAGTGAAACGGTGGACGAATCCACCTCAGAATTGATCGTGTGTACCTGAGAAACCCATGCCAGAACTTCTATTCCGCAGGCTTCTTGTAATAGCGCACGAGCAACAGCACCAGCAGCAACCCGGCCAACGGTTTCACGGGCACTGGATCGTCCACCGCCCTCCCAATTTCTTATTCCATACTTCTCTTGGTAAGTGAAATCAGCATGTGAAGGTCGGTAAAGATCCTTTAGGTGATCATAAGCTTCGGGCTTAGCGTCAGAGTTTCTGACAAGAATAGCGATAGGTGTTCCAAGGGTTTTACCCTCAAACACTCCTGAAAGTATTTCTGCTTTGTCGGCTTCTTTACGCTGTGTGGTAAGGCGACTTTGTCCGGGCCGACGCCGATCTAAGTCATGCTGAATCAGATCTTCAGAAAGATCAAGACGTGGAGGGCAGCCATCAATAACCACGCCGATCCCTCCGCCATGGCTTTCTCCCCAAGTCGCAATACGAAATGTATGTCCAAAATAACTACTCACTCCAGTAATCATAGATGGCGAAAGGGGCGATAGCCGAACACTTTAATTTAATAAGAGGAATGATAGATTTTCCTAATGGCTGAAACGACACTGAATCTAGCTACTGCGTGGGAAGCAATCGCTGACGAAATAGGAGATAAGCCCGCATTATCTCTTGCGGGGAAGCATACTTCCTGGACTGATTTCGATGATCGGGCTGCACGCTTAGCAACAACTCTTAAAAATAATGGGCTCAAACACGATTCAAAAGTAGTTCTTTATCTTTATAACGGGCCGGAATATTCGGAGGCTCAGTACGCAACATTCAAAATTAGAGGCGTACCCGCTAATGCGAACTACAGATACTTGGGTGACGAACTTGCATACATTTTGAACAATTCCGACGCTGAAGCAATATTTTTTGACCATACTCTTGCTGAAAGAGTAGAAATAGCGTATCCGCAGTGTCCGCAACTCAAAGTAGCCATTCAGGTAGGTGGAGAGGAAACCCCTGATTGGGCAGTCTCTTACAAGGATGCTCTATCAGAAGAGCCGATGGATCGGATAAATAGATCCGGAGATGACCTCTGGTTCTTATACACGGGCGGAACAACTGGCATGCCGAAAGCTGTTATGTGGAACCACCACAATATTTTCGGGATGATGCAGTCCACTTTTCGCTCTCTTGGCTCAAGGCTTCCAGAAACAGCTGAAGAGTCAGCCGAGATCGCCCGCAGGGTTATTGATTCCGGAGCTGAGATACGTCAACTATGTGCAGCTCCGCTTATGCACGGAACATCTGGCATAACTGGAATGGCCACTCATTCACACGGTGGGCTAGTAACAACTTTAACTTCAAGGTCTTTCAATGCAGATGAACTTTGGAATGTAGTAGAACTAGAGAAAATCACAATGGTTTCTATCGTTGGCGATGCGTTTGCTAAACCTATGGCAGATGCTTTGGAAGAAGCATCCACGAAGAAAGAAGTAAGAGACACCTCCTCTCTCAGAATGATCTTTTCTTCTGGCGTCATGTTTAGTGATCCAGTAAAAGAACGACTATTGAAACATTGTGATGTTTCAATAGTGGATGCTTTAGGTTCTAGCGAAGGAACTGGAATAGGGAATCAGATATCTTCACGTTCAAGTGGCAAGACTGGCACAGCCAGATTTGTGCTTGGGGAACACACCCGTGTTTTCACTGATGAAGGAAAAGAAGCCGTACCTGGATCACAAGAAAGGGGGCGTTTGGCTACTGGCTATCCGCTTCCGCTTGGGTATTTCAAAGACCCAGAAAAAACAGCACAAACTTTCCCAGAAATCGATGGCCGCCGTTGGTCAATGGCGGGAGACTATGCCGTTGTTGAGGAAGATGGAACGATAACGCTACTTGGTCGCGGTTCAGTATGTATAAATACTGGCGGAGAAAAGGTTTACCCCGAGGAAGTAGAGGAAGCACTTAAAGAACTTGAAAGTGTTCGGGACTGTAATGTAGTAGGAATTGAAGACGACCGTTGGGGTCAAGCGGTAACAGCAGTAGTGGAACTAGAAGACAATGTTTCAATTGAGGAAGATACGGCCGCAGGACTACAAAGCGATGTTAGGAAGAGTCTTGCTGGATACAAAGTTCCAAAAGACATAGTTATTGTCCCAAAAATACAACGCAGCCCAAACGGCAAAACAGACTATAAGTGGGCTAAAGAAACCGCCGAAGGTTTCTTAACTGAGCAGCACTAAAGTTCTTCAATAATTCTTTCAGCAGTAGGGTCTCTACGTTCTTGAATTTCACTATGCCGCGCCTTTACCGCGTGAGTGTGGCTCTCTTCGGTAAAGATCCAGAATTTCTTTTCCACTACTGCATCATGCACGAGATCGGCAACGAAACCAGGTTGTAGAGCGTTCGCTCGTAGCCACTCTAACGCTGCTTCTCTTTGAGTGACTTCTTCCTCGGAAGGAGGTTCAGCTAAAGCGGTTTGCACTTCTTCCGGCTTATTTCTATCAGAAGTAAAAATATTCGTAGCGACAAAACCTGGACAGAGGCACGAAACACCTACATCTAATTTTGCTTCTTTCATCTCAGCAAAGAGTGTCTCCGCAATAGTCACAGTTGCATGCTTCGATGCATTGTAAGACGCCATATTCGCAAAAGAGGTGTGGCCTGCTATTGAAGCTGTCATTACTACATGACCTTCATTTTGTTGAACCAGTTGCGGCAAAAATGCATCAAGGCCATGAATGATTCCGTAAAGATTGACTCCTAGTACCCATTTCCACTCTTCAAGAGAACTTTCAACGATGGGTCCAGTTGCCGCCACACCGGCGTTAAGACAAAGTAGATGAGCAGCACCGAATTCAGAAAAGACAGAATCGGAGAAATTCTTTACTGATTCAGCATCGGAAACATCACACGGTATGCCAATTGCATCTATTCCGGTTGAACGCAAGTTAGCGACAGTTTCTTCAAGAACTGGAACTTCAACATCGGCTAAAGCAAGTTTCATCCCTGCGGAACCAAATTTTTCAGCGAAGGCTTTACCTAATCCAGATGCTCCACCGGTGATAACAGCAACTTTTCCGTTTAAGTCTTTCATTATTCTTTCCTTTAGTTTTAAGTGATCAAAATTCTAGAAGTACTTGCTCAATTACTTCCGGCAAGGCGGGATGGATATACAACTGAGATCTGGCCATTTCATCAACAGTTTGACCTAAAGACATTCCCTGTATCAACTGTTGTATCAAGGTGGGGGACTGCGGTCCAATCAAATGAACTCCTAGAAGGAGCCGGGTTGAAGGGTCAATTAAGACCTTTATGAAACTTTTTTGGTCCTCCATTGCCCATCCATAGGCAGTATCGGCAAAAGCTCTGACCGCAACTAGGAACGAAACCCCCTGTTCTTCTGCCTGCTTCTCTGTCAAGCCAACAGAAGCTATAGGAGGATAGCCAAACACTGCGGAAGGCGACAAGGAACGGTCAACGGGAAGCAGGTCATCTGGGTTACATAAATTATGCCCTACTATTTTTGCGTCAGCGTTGGCAAGATGTTTCAGCTGAATCGGATTAGTTATATCTCCGATAGCCCAGACCCCCTCAGAACTGGTTTGTAGATAGGCGTTAGTTTCTATATGCCCAGAAGACGAAGTGGCTATATTCCCTGCAGCGGCATCGAGTGAATCAGTATTAGGTCTTCGTCCGGTGGCGACAAGGAGTTCATCGCAAACCATCAGCTCACCAGAAGAAAGAGTTATTTCAAACGTTCCATCGTGCACAATTTTAGAAACTTCGGTTTCTAGAAGAAGGTTCATACGGTTTCCATAAATCTCAGTTATGCGCTCACTGATATCAGGATCCATTTCTCGAAGAAGTCGATCTCTTCTATGGATAATGGTTACTTCAGAACCAAGGGCGGAAAAAATATGAGCCATTTCCACTGCTATAAAACCACCACCAATGATGACTAAGTGAGCGGGGAGTTCATCTACGCGCATGATTTCATCTGACGTCAGATATGGGATTTCGCTTATGCCGGGTATGTCAGGAACACTCGGTCGGGCTCCTGCGGCTACAACGATTTGTTCTGCAGTAATGACTTCGTCGCCAACCAAGATTGTCTTCTCATCTATAAAACGTCCCGGAGACCTATAGACGGTCACATTTGGTAATGAAATCCGATAATTCAAACCAGATTCTGTTATTGGATCAATTCGATTGAATACTCGGTCTCTGATTTCTCTCCAATTGGCGCTTATGAAGTTTGTTTCAATTCCAAAAGGGGCATTTTGTTGAGCCATATAAGCTCGGTCTGCTGTATGAATAAACATTTTGGAAGGAACACAGCCTCGGTTGAGGCAAGTTCCTCCAAAATCTCCCGGTTCAACGATTGCGATATTCCAATCATCGTGTCGCTCATCAATAATGGAATTACCGGAACCAGCACCAATTATAAGAAGATCGTAATGCGGCACATTTCTCCATTCTTGAAAATAAATAGACTAACTTCTGGGGACGTCTTCCCAGGCTGCGCCTTTGAAGGGATCGGGCTCCTTGGGTAGCCCTAGAACTCGTTCACCAATTATGTTTCTTTGAACCTCGTCTGTTCCGCCAGCGATACTGATTCCAGCAGCTGCTAAACACCCAACAGCCCACTGATTTCCGTCAGAATTGTCTTTCTCCCATGCCTGCGCCGGTGTTTTGACAAGTTCAATGCTTGTGTCACGAATAGTCCGTGCTAATAAAGCACCATTCAACTTAGCAATTGAACCCTCAGGCCCCGGTACTTGTCCCGCGGAAACGGCATCGCGAATTCTCTGACCAATAAAGCTCTTTATTTTCTCTCGAATCCATAGATCAGCTAATTTTTGCCGCATCAAAGGGTCTTTAGAGCGCCCGTTCTTCTGTGCCAATTTAATTAAGTCTGAACTTCTATCGGCATTCAGGCCTCCGGCGCTTGCTCCAATTGAAACACGCTCAAACATCAACATTGAAACAGCTAGATTCCATCCTTGGTTCAGTTCCCCAAGTTGATAGTCCACCGGTATCCGCAAATCAGTGAAGAAAATTTCGTTGAAACCTTTACCGCCAGAAATTTGTTTAAGCGGGCGAACATCGATAGCTGAGTCAGTCATATCAATTATGAACATTGTTAACCCACGATGCTTAGGAAGTGAAGGGTCGGTGCGGGCTACAACAATCCCGTAATCACAATAATGCGCACCGGAAGTCCAAACTTTCTGTCCATTGATAATCCACTCATCGCCATCAAGTACAGCACGAGTGGCCAAACTGGCTACGTCAGATCCTGCGCCAGGTTCCGAAAAGAGTTGACACCAAATGGTTTTCCCACTGATGTTGTCTGGCATAAATTGCAGTTTTTGTTCGTGTGTTCCGAATTGATTTAACATTGGTAAACACATTCCGTGCGAAATTGAAAAAGGTGAAGTAGGAGAATTCCAACCGGAAGCAATTCCATTAAAAATTTCTTGTTGACTGTCTGTTAAGCCTGCTCCACCATATTCTTTCGAATAGGTGATTCCAGCGAGACCAGCTTCAGAGAGGGCAAGTTGGAACGATTTCGCTCGACCAAGTGCAGTGGTATCGGCATCACCAATTCCTTCAGCGACAGAATCTATTTTAGAACCCACTTTGGAGAAAAAATTTTCCACCTCTAAACGAAAAGCATCATCTGTGGGACTCTCTGAGTGTTTAACTTCACTATTCATTTTCTAGATATTAATAGCCGAATCAACTCTTCACGTCATCGGCTTTTCTTCATCTGTTATCTGGGTTTTATTAATGGTAAGGCAGTTAAGGACGGTAGGGTTTTAACAGCTAAGACAGTCCGGAAAGAGTTGAAGTGCCATTTAATCGTTCAGAAGTTTCGTTAGTTGTGATGGCGGGTGGCTTGGGATCTCGATTTGGTGGAAACAAGCAACTAGTTTCAGTTGGGCCAAATGGTGAAGCATTTTTGGACTACGCCATAAGAGATGCAAAAGAGCTTGGTTTAGGTCAAGTAGTCATCGTGGCACGAACTGACATAAATCATGAATTACTTGAACACTTGGATGGGCAGCATCTCGACGAACCACCAATAGTGGTTGTGCATCAAGATACTTTTGGTCCATCACGTGCAAAGCCATGGGGGACCGGTCATGCCATATTGAGTGCTTCTCCTGAAGTGCAAGGACCTATCATCGTTGTTAATGCAGATGACCACTATGGCATAAGTGGAATTCGACTAGCAGTAGAAGCTTTAGAGGAAACAGGCGGAGAGTCGGCAGTATTGGTAGCGTTTGAGTTAAAGCAAACTCTTTCAGACACAGGTTCGGTTACGCGAGGGGTTTGCAGATTGTCTGAAGTGGATGGGTCTTTAGTTGAGCTAGTAGAGACACATGGAATACGAAGAGATGATGCAGGTATCTTGGCAGATGATCCGTCAGGGAGACTTGAAGAGAGCGCCCCAGTATCCATGAATCTTTGGGCCTTACCCCGAGAAGCTGTCGGCCGTTTAGCCGGACAATGGGCGTCGTTTCACTCCCAGAATTCTGATGACCCTTCCTCTGAGTTCCTCTTACCAGAAGCTCTAGATCATCAAAGATCTGAAGGTCTTCTAAACATAAAGGTTGTGAAGTCAGCGGAAAAATGGATTGGAATCACAAATAAGGAAGACCTTGTGTTAGCCCAAGAGCTTTTTAAAGGTCAGTAATCTAGTCCTCAATTAAGCGAGCGTCGGATACTTCCAAACCAGGTAGTTCTGGCTGAATCTCAAACCCTTTTTCTGCAGCTAAGTCCAGAATCATTTGTTCACAGTTGAGCCAGTTTGTAGCACGCGGCCCGTCTACTTGCTGGTTATATGGCGCATCAAAAACAATGACAGAGTTTCCTGAATTCCGTAAAGACGCAATGTTATGTGGGGCGTCTTCAAGGTAGATATCTGCTTCAACCTCTGGTTTCTCCCCGAGGAAGCAAATATCCCTATAAGGGATACGAGCTTGGTCAAGCCACTCAACAGTGTCGGTTACAGCAACCGCATGGCCCCAATTCACGTACAGTCGATGGGTGATTATTCTTATCCATACTCCAGCGTCGGATAAGCGCCAAAGCACCTCTGATGCATTTTCAAAAACCGGCATAGAGCGAAACATGCGATGATCTTCAACAGCTTTATGGTGAAGATCCTGGAATTCCTTTGAAGATAAACCCCACTCGGAAAAATCCCAACTCCGTTCTTCTGGAAGAGAAGACAGAGGAACATTCAATTCCTGCGCTACTAAAGGACGGAAAGCGGTTGTGTAATCTGCGCAAACTCCATCGAGGTCTACGCCAAGTATCAAAGTATCTGACTGCATTGACTTAGAGTAGCGGGCCTGAAGACATTAATGAAAGATGCTTGAAAACGACAAAACCCCCACCGCCCGAAAGCGATGGGGGTTTTGAAACGTTTAATTACCGAGCAAAGCCCTGTCCGAGAGCCTTAATTGCGGCATCTTTAACAGAGATGAAGGCAAGCATTGCCATGGCGGATGCAAGATCTACACCAAAATCGCCCATTTGCAATACTTCCATGCTGGCGCCGTAGCCCCAGCCACCTATCTCAGAAATCATTACGAAAAGGTAAGCCCATACCAGCTGCATGTGGCCGCCGATTACTGGAATTCCTTTAATTAATTGATTAGCGCCGACCATGTCTAAAACACTGTCGACTACTGCCATGACACCTTGAAAGATCATCGCTGTGATCATCAAGGTGAGAATGGTTGCCATCATATTGATGCACCCCTTTATGGTTTGTTGTCTTCGAGCCGGTTTGACTCAATTTCTTTGACAACAAAACGCTATGTGAGATGTGTGTTCATGTTGAGACCATTTAATTGAACGTAGTCAAACGACCACTTTTAGTGAACAGGTGTTTTTGTGGATTTATTGTCCTGACCGTTTTATTCAGATATCTCTTCGTGGTAGTCCTCTTCAACGTTCACTTGCCAGATGTCATGCGATGCCCCGTAAATATTTTCTACAGAAAGCATGGCAGTGAGCATTGAATGGTCCTGGTTGTTGTATCGGTGCATACCGTTCCGACCCACGGGGTAAACGTTCTTTGCATTTTGGTTTAACCATGATCGAATTATTTCAACATTCTCTTGATACTCGTTGTCATACATCGGGTAAGCCCTTGGCATGCGTACTACATATCCACCTTCAACTAATCCAGGTTCAACTAACCCGAGAGTACCAAGTTCTTTGGTTGCTCTAGCTACGAGATCTTCGTCGTTGGAGTTCCAGAGGTCATCGCCTATGTTCACAAAGTATTCGAGCCCTAAGCAGGTCCGACCTTCTTTCACTAGGTAGGGAGACCACTGGCCGAAGTTCTGAACTCGGCCTACCCGCACCTCTTCAGAATGTATATAGATCCAGTTATCTGGAAACCCTTTCTCCTCTGGAACGATTAGAGCAACAGTCAGAAAATCTCGGAAAGTAAGAGAAGCAGCGGCTTTCAACGCCTGTTCAGAAGCTGGAGGGTCCATTGCTTGCAAAAGGTGAGGGAGCGGCATGGAAGAAATGACAGATTCAGCTTCAAATTCAACAGGTCCATCAGGTGTAGTGGCATGGACAGAAACAACTTTTCCGTCTTTGTGCGAAAAATGGTTCACTTTGTGTTCAAAGAGCACTTGACTTCCTTGTTCACTGACAAGTTCGTGGCATTTTTCCCACATCATTCCTGGTCCGAACTTTGGATACTCAAACTCTTCAATCAAACTAGTAATTTCTTTTTGGTTTCTCCGAGGAAGAACAGCATTAAGAATCGCTTTAAAAAGAGACAGGTTTTTTATTCTCTGGGCTGCCCAGTCTGCTTGAAGTTCGTCGGCTGGAATTCCCCAAACTTTCTCAGTGTATGTTTTGAAGAATTTCTTGTACAAGCGCCAACCAAACCGGCTAGCTGTCCACCCCTCAAAGTGGGTTTGATCCTTGGGAGGGTTGATACGAACCCATATATAAGAAAGCACACAAAGAACTGATTCCCAGATTCCGAGATTTCTAAGAGCATTAGTAGCTTTCAACGGATAATCATAAAATTTTCCGTCATAGTAAATACGACTCATTCGCGGACGAAGAAGAAAATCGTCTTCATTGAGTATTTCGTGCCATAGATCAGAAACAGCGGTTACTTTTGTGAAAAATCGATGTCCGCCGATATCAAAGCGCCAGCCTTCTCTTTGCGCGGTTCGGCTTATGCCGCCTACTACAGTGTCCTCCTCTAAAACAGTCGCTGTCCCGTTCGCTTTACCTATCTGATACGCAGCAGTCAAACCCGCAGGTCCAGCTCCCACAATTATTGATTTCGGAGAGCTGCTTTTAGTTTCCACAGGAGTTTCCATATCTCTAGCCTAGAGGTTTTCAATGATGTCAATGAGGCAAATGAACTACGATAAGAGTATGAATTCAGAAGCGACGAGAAAATCAAGAGACTCCCTTTATTCTGTCGCATTTTCTGTTACTGCTGGAATCGTACTTTTAAATGTTTTTCTCCGATTTTTTGCAGACTCTCCCTTCTGGCTCGATGAAGCAATTTCAGCATCAATAGCGGAGAAAGGCCCAAGTGGCTTAGTGGAGGCTCTTCGACATGATGGACACCCACCTTTGTACTACTTGCTTCTTCATTGGTGGTCCGTAATTGTTGGAGATTCTGACTTTGCGCTACGGGCTATGTCAGGAGTTTTCTCAGTCTTTTCCTTGCTTCTTATTTATCGATTCACTCTAAGGTTCACCGATAACTGGTCAAGACTATTTGTTGTAGGTGTTTTAGCAAGCAGTCCTTTTGCGATTCGCTATGCAACTGAAGTACGAATGTACTCTCTACTGGTTCTACTTATATTGGCTGCTCACCTTCTGATTGATAAAGCATGGAGAGAATCAACGCCTGGGAGGCTTTTTGCTGTTAGTTGCGTGACTGCTGCGTTGCTCTATACGCATTATTGGTCGTTATTTTTGATTTTTTCTTTATGTCTGGTGCTACTCGCTGGAGTGCTTCGCGGTAAGGATGAAACTGTTGAAAAATCAAAGAAGTTACTTCTTGCAGTGGTGATAGGAACAGCCTCTTTTCTTCCATGGCTTCCTGTCTTCATGGAACAACTAGCTCACACTGGGACACCATGGTCAGATGCGCCACGACCAACGGTTGTGGCGGCTTTGGCTTTGGAGTCTTATGGAGGGGGGAGAGGATCTGAGGCCTTGTTGGTGGCGGTAGCGGTAGTTGCACTGGCCGTATTGGGGCTTTTCTCGCGAAAAGAAAGATTAGAAGAGGAACTAATTGTTGTTTTTGGTCCAACTCGTCACGGATTTCTAAAAATTTCTGCAGTGGTTGGGGCTTTAGCAATACTCCTTGGTGTATTAGTGAGCCTCTTTTTTGATTCAGCATTTCAAGGAAGATATGGGGTCTTTGCATTCATTCCGCTAGTTCTGGCAGTCGGAGCTGGGCTTAGTCAACTTCCGCGCCGATCAGGCATTGTTTTATTAGTTGTACTCTCCCTAATATCGGTGGTTTCCGTCGCGCGAGAGTTATCAAGAGATAGAAGTCAGATTGGGGAAATAGCAGTCAGCATAGAGAGAAACGGAACTGTTGGAGATTCAGTAATTTTCTGCCCAGATCAACTCGCACCTGCAGCACACCGAGTTCTAGGAGACGAGTTCAATCTTTACGCTTATCCCAATTTGGATGATGGCAACACCGTGGACTGGTACGACTATGAACTTCGTAACGCTAATTCTGACCCAAGTGAAATAGCTGAAAGAATTCTTTCTCTCCATATTCCGGAACAATCTCTCTGGCTCGTGTGGATAGATGGATACAAGACCTTCGGTTCGCAGTGCGGAGAGTTAGAAAGAGAGTTAGCTGCTTTTTCTTCAAGTAGCAAGATTTTTGTTGATGCAAATGGTGATGATTTTTATAACTCTGCGAATCTTACGAGATTCACGAAATGAAATTCACTCAAACTGAGAGATTTAATAAAGATCTAGTTTCAGTTTTCTTTGCTTGGTTTGTTTCAAGAGTAGTGGTTGTAGCAACCATGTGGATCACTGATTTATTTGCATCAAGTGAGACACGCGAGTTCAGTTCTCAAGGATTTCGATTATGGGATGCTGGTTGGTATCAACAACTAATTTCGGGCACCTACGTGGAGCTAGGCGAAGAAGCCTTTCGTTTCTTTCCAGGATTTGTTCTTCTTGGGAGATTAGTACAACCTGTTGTCGGGGGAGACGAGGTATTGGCCTCAGTGTTGATAGCGAACCTCTTCTCGCTTTGCATGTTCGCCATTCTTTACCGACTGGTCGCAGCTGAGACAGGTAATGCCACCAGAGCGAAAATTACAGTTTGGATTTTGGCACTATTTCCAGCATCTTTTGTTTTGGTTTGGGGTTACGCAGAAAGCTTATTCATAACCCTCACTTTGGTTGTTTTCTTCGCTCTAAAGAAACAAAATTGGAAAACGGCAGCTCTTTTTGCCTGCTTGGCTGGTCTTACTAGGCCAACAGGAGCGCTAATTGCTGTCGCTGTTGCTACTGCACCAGGGTTTTGGAACATGACAAGCAACTTCAAAGGTCGTTTCGAACGTTTAATGGCCTTGATGGGCGGGCCTTTGGGTGTCTTAGCTTTTCTCTTGTGGTCGAATTCTCAAAATGAAAAAAAATGGGTTCCTTTTACCGTCCAGGAAGAATTCCGTGGCGGTTTTGTAGATCCGGTACGGCGATTAATTTCAGGTGTCAGAGAAGTTTTTGCTTTAGACCCAGATGGATTACATGTGATATTCGCATTTAGTTTTCTTCTTCTTTTAATGGTTGTTTGGAAGAATCTTCCTCGGCACTATTTTTTTTACGCCCTTATTTCTTTACTGGTAGCTGTATCTGCCGAGAACCTAAACAGTTTGGAGCGTTATGTGATGGCAGCGTTTCCGTATGTTATAGCTCTGGCGATCTTTATCGATAAGAAGCAGATTCAGAAGGTGGCCTATCCGCTGTCAGCGATTTGCTTAGTTGCTTGTACAGTCGCGTCAGCTACGGGCCGGTATGTCCCATAAATCATAATAAAAGCGGCTATAACGCGGAAACGACCCCAAGTAGCCTTCCGGCGAACCGGTTAACTCCTTGGAGTCGCTCCAAGCGTTGCGTGACACCGAATGAGAACTTCCTAAGAAGTACCATTCCTGAATAAAAAACTCCGAAGAGCTTATTATCCGAACATAAATTCAACTTCTCGACAGGAGAAGAACTTATGTCTGGTAAGCCGAAACTCTCAAGAGAGTTAACTAACAGGATTCTTTTGATACCGAAGTATCTAAAGAACCTGATTCGTTTGACACATCGAAACAAGATCCACTTAACTGTTTTTGTTGTCCGTCAACAACTTCACAGTTTTGTGCTGCAACTAAATGCAGATCCTGGATCGACTGAGGTGCTTATTGGTTAGAGGTTAAAGTCCGAAGACTTTAACGTTCCGACCAACTCGACACCTCAGTGCCTACGGCTGACTTACTAATTCCCGAAGGAACCAGTGTGTCACGGTCCTCCCCAAACATTTAATGGAAACTTTCCCAAGAGTGTGACGGTCCTCCGCTGGAACCAGCTTTCGCTTTTTCCAGGGGTGGTGTCGGTCTCGTTGGTTCCGATAACCACGCTATGTTTGGCGTGAAAGCATCTTGCCTGATCTTTTCTTTTGAGTCAACCCATTTTTGGGTATTCCCCAGAACTTTCGTCAATTTCCCCAAAGATCTTCTCTCTTTCCACATCCTGTCCACAGAAAGGCATGAAATTTAGGGCGATTGAGCGTCAATTGGTTAGTAGAACTCCACTTAAGAGCGCACCAAGGGCTGTCAAAAGCCCAAGAGCACCCGTGGCCGCACGAACAGGAACAGATTTTGTTCGACTGTGTATGAGGGCAGAGATACCCGAAGCAGCCACTAAGAGTAATTTGATGAACAGCGTTATCTGGTATGTAGTGTCTTTGCTTGACAACTCGATCTCAAAAATACCCCAAACTCCAGTGACCAAAGCAAGAAATAGAAATGTCCATGCAAAACGTCCGAATCTCTCTGCAGCTAGACGAGGAGCGTCAGGACTGATTTTACGGAGGACTGGTACGAGGCTCGCCATCAAGAGTTGTCCGCCGACCCAACCACAAATTGAAATGATGTGCAAGAAGACACGGGCTGTGTTCATTTGCAACTCAATTCCATAATTTTCTCTCTGTTAATATTTCTTTCAACAGGGATGGTTTGTCTGTCATGATGCCGTCAACTCCAAGATCTATAAGTCTGTTCATTTCTGTTGGGTCATCAATGGTCCAAACGTGCACTTGAAGATTTTGTTCATGAGCGCTATTGACGAATCTTTTATCAACCAAAGTGATTCCATTTTGTTTAACAGGAACTTGAAGGCAATCGAAATAGAATTTTGGCTTACCGATGCGAAAATTTGAAGCTTTGAATCGTGCTACACCTTTAGGTCCGGCAGAGACACAAGCTTTTCCACCCATGAGGGTTTGGAATTGATTTATTCTGCGATCAGAAAAAGAGCCGATGCAGACTCTATGTATTGCGTTGTGTTTTAGCAATAAATTTGCAAGCGGTTCAACTACAGCATCGTGTTTGGGATCAATGTTTATATTCACTTGTGGGAACTGTTCAAGGATTTCTTCAAGTAAAGGTATTGGATCACTTCCTCCAACACGAGCTTCTTTCACTTGCTTCCAATCAAGTTCGGATATTGATCCAGTTGAATCAGTTACACGGTCAAGTTTTGTGTCGTGGAAAGCTATGACTGTTCCATCTGCAGTGAGATGTACATCGGTTTCAATGTATTTGTAACCTATGTCAACCGCATGTTGGAAAGCTCGAAGTGTGTTTTCTGGCCAGTTCCCGGTCCCACCGCGATGGGCAAATGCTAAGAACGGATCGGATCCGAAATAAGAGTGTTTATCGCTCACGGGACAACACCTTACGCGAGTTAGAGGAAAACCGTCCAGTTAATTGCATTTCATTAGATTTTGTTGCGGTAGCGTGGAAGCCGTGACACGTAGAACAAAAATCATTGCAACGATAGGCCCTGCTTCAGAGTCTGAAGAGGTTTTGCGGGAGATGATTCAAGCAGGTATGGATATAGCCCGAATCGGGTTAGCTCACGGCACCTATGAATTAGCTGAAGAGCGAATACACAGAATTAGGAAAGTCGCAGCAGAAGAGGGCAAAGCAGTAGGAATTTTGATAGATCTTCCTGGACCCAAGATACGGGTAGGGGATTTCGGTCAGGAACAATTACACCTAGAAGAAGGAAGTCAAGTTGATCTAGTTGTAGGCGATCATAAAAGCACGGAAAAAAGAATCGAAGTCGGCTATGACGGTCTTTTAGATCATGTAAAAGAAGGGTCAGAGTTAAACATCGGTGATGGAAGAGTTGTCTTAAGAGTCGACAAAGTCCTTGATGATCGGCTGAAATCTGTTGTTGTGCATGGAGGGATGCTCTCTGGTCGACCTGGAGTTCACATACCGTCAGACCAGCTTTCTTTAACTGCTCCTACTGTGGAGGATCTCGAAGCAGCTGAACGGTTTATCCCATTAGGTATTGACATTTTGGCTTTATCTTTTGTCCGGACAGCAAAAGATATAGAAAGGTTGAACTTGCCTCCACATCCTGAAGGGCCTTTAGTGGTAGCCAAGATTGAAACTCAAGCAGCCTTAGAAGATTTGCCGGGAATAATAGATTCAGCAGGAGCAATAATGGTTGCTAGAGGTGACCTTGGTCAAGAGTACGGGATAGAGGGCCTACCTATGCTCCAGAAAAATATCATAAAAGAATGCATCGCTTCTGGCCGTCCTGCGATTACCGCCACTCAAATGCTAGAAAGTATGGTTGATTCTCCTGAGCCAACACGCGCTGAAGTCTCAGATGTCGCTAACGCTGTATGGGATGGTTCAAGTGCAGTGATGCTTTCTGGAGAAACCGCTATCGGATCCGATCCAGTAAATGTAATATCTACAATGAGCCGAATTGTCGCTCGCGCCGATCAGGAATTTGATCACCGCGGTTGGGCTAATGACCTCGCTGAAATCCGATTAACAAATAGAGATGCAGAAGAGACTTCAATAACTGATGCGATGACACTTGCTACTTCGCGTGCAGTTGTTGAGTTGGGAATCAAAACTATTGTTTGTATATCTGGTTCGGGTTTCACCGTTCGCTCTATGGCCCGATTTAGGCCGTCAGCTCGAATACTTGGCTTAAGTAGCGATGAGAGGACAGTTGGACAATTGTGCCTTAGTTGGGGAACCGAACCACGGTATTTGTCAGTTGAAGGAACTATTGATGACCGAGTTGTTGCAGCATTGCAGTTAGCTAGAGATAGTGGTGATCTCAAAGCCGGGCAAATGGTTGCTGTGCTCGCCGGAACTAGCGACTCATCTAGGTCAACGAACGTTTTACGAATTGAACAAGTTCCCGCTTAACTTTTAAGCACATTCTCAATGACTCATTCGCAGTTGGGGTTTTTGTCAACAGGAATTTGAACTGTTTGTCCAAAAAGGTCACAAGAACAAGTTTCAACACAATCTGTCAGTTGATCTCGTTGTTGCCATAAAGAGAAACTTAATCCCACAGCGAGAACGAGCAGCAAAGACCTAAAGACGACTTTTCGTACAACGCTAAAGATAAGCCAGGTCCCGACAACAACCAAAGCTATTGCTGCGACGCTTAATCCTTTTAGAAGATCTGGATTCGCCCAAGAAGGCAGTTCTCCTATCTCGGGTATAACGGAAAGGTCAATGAAATTCAGAAGCATTTCCCCATAATAGATTGCTGAGCGTGCCATATGGGATATATGTCAAGAACTAGACTGCCTACATGACAAAGAATCTCCCATTCGTAGGCGTAGTCCTTAATGGGGGCCGTAGTGAACGGATGGGGACAAACAAAGCAAATCTCGTGCTGGATGGAAAGACACTGCTTGAGTCCTCTGTGTTGAAACTAAAAGAGGCGTCTGCTTCTTCGATTTTAATTGTCGGTAATGCATTAATAGAAGAATTTGAAATAGAGGTAACGGTCATAGAAGATCGATGGCCTAACGAAGGGCCACTCGGAGGAATTTTGACAGCGCTTCAATTTCTACAAGGGACTGACTTACCTGTGATGATTGTTGCATGCGACTTTCCCGAATTAGACACAGAAGAAATAGGGAATCTAGTAAAGCACGCTTACTTAGATAAAGACTCCATAATTGTTCCTCGCGTTGGAGAAATAAATCAATGGATGCATGCATGTTGGCCTACTAGTTCTGCAGAACATTTAAGTAAATCATTCTTGAGTGGAGAACGTGCTCCGCATAGAGCAGTTACTGGTTACGAGATAGTAGTTTTAGATCGGAAGAAAGAGTC
>Ga0208130_1000400_pt1 | contig 23008 bp, 18 predicted proteins | sample ETNtaG_31_FD_185771 | JGI IMG/M metagenome (GOLD analysis project Ga0208130, IMG submission 185771) | Marine microbial and viral communities from oxygen minimum zone, Eastern Pacific Ocean - ETNP201310SV78 (SPAdes) (version 2) | ecosystem: Environmental > Aquatic > Marine > Oceanic ...
ACTGAAAATGACATTTGGAATCCAAGTGGAAATCGGATGACATCAGGATTCCTTGACCATGAGAGAGAATGGTTCAGCCGCTTCCTTGATAGTGGCTGGCATGATTTGCATAGGATACACTTCGGGGACAGAAAAGGACCCTACACTTGGTGGTCGAATAGAGGTCAAGCAAGGGCTCTAGACAGGGGTTGGCGAATCGACTATGTTCTTGCTAATAATGCAGCCTTTTCGGCCTTTGAATCTGCAGAGGTAAATCGCCAAGCCGGGTTGGATTGTTCCGACCATGCACCACTAATTATTGACTTTAATTTCTAAAAATGGGAATAGTATGCAAACTTCATCAAGTTCTAAATCTCAAAATTCTAAGAAAGCAATTCGTCGTCACGACATCGATTGGCTAAGGGTTATTCTATTCGGCTTGTTGATACCATTTCATGTGGCGATTGGAGTTTACTGGTCGACCTATGGTACAGAAATTAATCCAAATTTTGAAGAATTATCTGGAGAAGGCCGAGAAGAATTTGCTGAAAATAATAACGACTACACTGCAGAATCTGTCACCTTTACTAGCATGATTCTACATTGGATGCATCAATGGAGACTTGCGGCTTTGTTTATGATTTCAGGAATGGGGACGGCCTTCGCTTTCAAGCGGAGAACGTGGAAGGTATTCCTAACGGAAAGATGCAAACGCTTGCTAATTCCAATGTTCTTTGGTGCTTGGACGATGGGCTTTGCAGGTTCGGTTATTTTGGGTGAACAAGAAATGACTCTTGCTGGTTTGACGGAAGGGTTTCTAATTGGAATAATTTGGAGAAGTTTGTTTTTCTGGATACCTATTTTTGGTAAATTACTTGCTCTTGGACATCTTTGGTTCCTCTGGAACTTATTCCAATATTCTGTAATTCTTACGCCAATATTTTATCTGGTAAGAAATAATCCTGAGGGGGATTTGATTAGATTCATTCGAGCACCATTTAGTATTCCAATGGGAATCGGCATTTTCATTCTCCTGCCGCTAATTCTAGCATTGACTGAGATTATTTTCAAGCCTTGGTATCCAGGTTTTATCGGAGTTGGTTACGAGTGGTTTTGGTTCTTCGTTTTCTTTGCATTTGGATATGTTTGCATAACTGCCAAAGATGAGTATTACGAATTTATTGAGAGTCGGAGAATGCAAATTTCGATACTAACTATACTTTGGACAATCGCTTTTGTTTGGCTTAGATTTGAGCAGCATGATTCCGGTATTCCCTATGTTGACGGAGGTTGGCTTAAAAACAATATTTTCCATAATGGAATGACTATCCTGGCTTGCTTAATCCACAGTTTCCATGCATGGTTTTGGTGTCTAACTATTTTTTCTTGGGCTGCACATTTATTGAACAAACCGAGCGATAATCTCACATACCTCAATCAGGGTGTGTATCCGTTCTACATTGTTCATATGCCACTCACTTTCGCAGGACTTAGGATCTCAACAGAACTTGGATTGAAAAATTACCCTGCGGTAATTATTGCAACAGTATTTGTGGTGTTGACCTGTTGGGTATTTTTCGAAGCCGTTCGACGTACAAAAGTCAGTAGATTTCTCTTCGGAATTAAATCTGTAAAGCAATAGGTTTCAGCCGCCGAATTACTACCCCGCTCCCTTTGGGAGCGAAAATTATTGCAGTTTTATGCAACGCATCCTTTCAAGTGAGGGAGTGTAGGCGGAATTCCATGGCCGATACCCTATTCGAGAGGTTGAATCGCCTACTCCCTGGTGGAAAGGGTGTTTGGATTCCAATGGACCACGGTATCTCCGGGTATCCGGAAAAAGGTCTCGAAAGGATGGACGAGGTAGTCGATTCTTGCATAGAAGCTGGTGCTGATGCAATAGTTCTACAGAAAGGATCGTTGAGTCATCACGTGGAAAGAACAGGATGGAATCGTTTTGTTTGCCATGTGTCAGTTTCAACCGAACATGCAGGTGAACGTGCTGGATACAAAGTGCGAGTAGCAACCGCAGAAGAATGCCTATTTCGAGGAGCAACCGGATGTTCGGCTCAGATTAATCTTGGAGATGAGTACGAACCGGAAATGATTGTCGAAATGGGCGCTTTAACCGGCGAGGCAATAGCCCTAGGGATGCCTGTGCTTGGTATGATATATCCTCGAGGTGCAAATCTAATTGTCTGTGATGATGACAAAACTGGACGAATTGCCCACGCTGCAAGAGTTGCGTGGGAACTTGGATGCGATGTTGTCAAAGTCCCATGGACAGGAGATGCAGAATCTTTTGCCGAAGTATGCTCTGCAGTCCCAATTCCAGTTTTAATCGCAGGTGGACCACATGGAACATCATTCACAGAATTACTCACAATCGTCGAGCAGTCAATTTCAGCGGGCGGCGCTGGAGTCTGTATGGGTAGGCAGGTGTTTGGAGCAGATGATCCGGCCTCTCATATTCGTGCTTTGAAATCAGTGATTCACGAAGGAATGAGCGCAGCTGAAGCCGCAGAACATTTGAGGTGATTGTTTGCAATTGTGGCTTGAGGGCGAGCAATCCTCTGATTTTGCCAAGAGAGCAGATAGAGTATGGAAAACCTCAGACCACGATGTAGCAGTGGTGCAATTAGATGATTTTCACGGTCAAGATGAAGCAATCTCACTAGTTGGCATGATTGATTGGATTTTGGTTCGATGTTCGGATTGGACTATGATTCCTCTTGAAAACATTGTAGCTTCAGCCGTAGGTAGCGGTACTCGAATTGCAGCTGCGATTTCACAAACCGTAGAGCTTAGCGGCGCTGCGCATGCATTGCAACATGGTGTTGACGCTTTCCTACTTCCAGCCGATGAAGAATTGTGGGATGCTGCAGAGAAGATTTCTGGAGAGAGGTCTTCTGTCCAAGTTAAAGAAAAAAAACCCGAACAAACATTGGTTATGGCCAATGTCACTAACGTCGAATCAGGAGGAGTAGGTGAACGAATCTGTGTTGATTTGACAGAGAGACTTTCGGAAGGAGAAGGCATGCTAATCGGCTCTTCTGCAAATGCATTAGTTTTGATTCATGGAGAAACTATTCCCTCCGAATTTGTTCCATCTAGACCATTCCGGGTTAATGCAGGGGCGGTACACGCTTACTGCTTAATGGCCGACGGCTCAACAAAATATCTCAGCGAATTAACTGCAGGCGACCGAGTTGCAATCGCAAATCCCTCTAATGAAATTCGTAGCGCTACTATCGGTCGCCTGAAAATTGAGAGGAGGCCATTTCTTTTGGTTCATTTTGAATTGGATAATCACTCGGCACAAGTTCTCGTACAACAGGCCGAAACTGTGCGATTCATCAATGAAGAGGGGAATATTAGCGTCACCTCGTTAGAAAAAGGAGACAAAATCGCAGTACGACTTTCATCAGGTATGCGCCACATCGGTCGTGAAATAAACGGGGAGATGAACGAAAAATGAAGGTCTACGGTTCAGGTAGGGCTCATGGTGGAATCAGTCTATTGCATGCCCTTGGTTGTGGAAATGGTTGCTCAACCCCTATCGATCTCTGGACCTATGTTGGTCTCGTAGAAGGTAGTTCAATCCCTGATGGTGATGAACATAATTTACTTAATTCTCTACTTGAGGCTTGGAGAGAACGAGATTTACCACTTCCCTCGGGTGAACTTGGATGGCTTGTAAAGTCAGATATACCAATTGGTATGGGATTGAAATCTAGTTCTGCGTTATTGATGGCTGCGGTAAATGCATTATCGACCGGTAATTCTGTAATTCTAAGCGACAATGTGATTTTTAATTTAATTTCTACAATTCAAACAAAGGCTAGTTGTAGTATTTCAGGAGGTAGAGATGATATTGCCTGCTCTCATTTTCCTGCTACTTGGATAGTGGATGCCAATGCTACAGGAACAGGCATAATTGAACAAATTGATTTTCCAGAAAAAGAAGTAATAATTGTACTTCGAGACATGCAAAAGGAGACTATAGATGTACAATCATTCGAAGATCTTCGTCCGAGGTTTGAACAAATTGTTTTGAAATTAAAAAATGGTTCTCCGATTGATGCATTCAGAATGAACGGGCAAGCTGTTGCTGAGGCATTGAAAGATCAAGAGGCATTGCATATTTGTGAGGATATTGAGCTCCGGTTCGGCTGCCCAGCAGCGATTTCAGGATCAGGTCCAGCAATAGCAGTACTCTGTGAACCTGAGCAGACAGAAACTGTCAAGCAACATCTCAAATCAGAAGGCTTGGAATTCATACACACAAGAACCCATCATGGTGTTGAACTTCATTGGGAGAGAGAAGAATGGGAATGAGGCTAGGAGAATCTGTCCGCGTGACTCTCTTTGGAGAAAGTCACGGAAAATGTGTAGGCGCTCTGGTAGAGGGTATTCCAGCAGGTACAGAGATTGATTTACAGGCATTGAACGAAGATATTGCTAGAAGAAAGCCAGGAAGAAAAGGTCTCAGTATGCGTGCCGAATCTGACGAATGCGAGATACTTTCTGGAGTCCATGAAGGCAAGGCTACAGGTTGGCCAATTCTTTTGCTAACTTGGAATTCCAATGCTAAATCGAAAGATTACAGTTTTCTTCCCGACCACCCACGTCCTGGGCATGCTGACCTTCCCGAAATGATCCGTTCAGATGGCGCAGCAGATTTGAGAGGTGGAGGTTCTCAATCGGCTAGATTGACCTATGGATTAGTGACTGCAGCAAGCCAACTACGTGGATTGTTGAATCAGTCAGGTTGGAGGGTTGATGCCCACTTAAACAGTGTCGGGGATTTGCATTCCAAACCATTGTATCTACTAGATCGGAATACAGAACTTCCAGAGGATTCGACAATGGCACGTTTGAATTGTCGCGATGAACAGGCTGCAGAGTCGTTCTCCAATTTTATTGAAGAAATCAGGATGGACCAAGATTCGATCGGCTCTAGTGTAGAGTGTATAATCGAAGGATTGCCAATAGGTGTAGGGGAGCCCTGGTTCGATGGCCTTGAACCTGCTTTAGCACGAGGTATGATGGCAATTCCTGGTGCTCGTGCAGTTGAGTTTTCTAGGGGTATTCAAGCTTCGAAAATGAGAGGTTCTGAACATAATGATGCGTGGCAGTTTGATGCTAAAGCACCAGAGTTGGAGGGTTCAGAAACGGCTCAAGCAGATGGCGCTCTAGGAGGTAGAGCAACCGGTGCCCCAATACGAGTTGTTGTACACTTCAAGCCGCCGAGTAGTATATCCCGTGAACAAACGACTCTACACCTGCCAAGTGGAGAACAACGTCCACTACAAGTTGGTGGAAGGCACGACCCAGTATTGGGTCCTAGAGCAGTACCTGTTGTAGAGGCTATTGCTAGACTTGTTGTAGCAGATTTGGGAATGATTGGTGGGTTCCTGAGCCTTGATTAGACTCACAAACTCACTTGTTTGCTCTTCCTTCTTGCATTTGCTGTAGGCGGAGGGGTAAGTTAACTGCAAATGCGGTAGCAATGACCGTGAACACCATGGCTGTTCCAAGTGCTACACCATAAACGGAAGTTAATTCCACAGACTCTCTCAATCTATCGGCTTGAACACTATCGAAGATACCAACCATTGCTGGAATGATTAGATTGATGAGAAGGGTAAGCAACGCTACTATTCCTGCAACAATGGGGGTAATTCCGACTGCCCGGTAGTATTGTCTGATTATTTTCCCTTCTCCCATCACATATACTTCGCCGGTTCTAATTGAAGTATCTAACATGGAAAACCGAATAATTCCGTTTGTTAGTTCGAAGTACATTACTAGGAAAACTGCGTATGCAATCAACAATACCTTCTGTAGAATCTCTTGTTCAGGTAAGAAATTAAATCCGAATTCCACTTTACTTCCTGCAAATCTAAGGGTCACGAGTAGCATGGCTACATACGAGATCAATAAGGCTCTCTGATCACGCTGGAAAATACCATAAGCACCTCCGATTGCACCAATAATCATGATCGAAATATGAATAATTCCTCCAATAATTGGTATCCCAATTAAATTTGCAATAGCAAACCATGCGGTTCCTGATACAGGGGTGAAGAGTAAAGTGAGGGCCGTTAGAAGTACTAAACATCCAGCCGAACTCACTTGCAAATTAGTTACAGTTCGATTGGCTGGAAGAAATTTCATTGAAGACACAATAGGGCCTCCAAAGAAAGATTCTATCCAAGTTGGAACGTGCACTTCTGGAATAGCATCTTGAGGAATATCAGTGCTGGACTTTAGTCGACCAGCTGCCTTTTTTCTACTTGGTGCGGATGATCTAACGGTCTTACCATCGTATAGATGAGATGTGTCGGAGCCACCTTCTACTTTGACGTCGTCTGCCATACTTCTACCTCCTTCAAAATCCTCTTGCTCCTGCTAATGCGGTTACCAGCATCATATCCGGTTCCCAATCCATAACGTTCGCACCCAATCCTCTTAATTCACTGATCAAAATATCTCGTTCTGTCTTCAGTACTTCGTATCCTGTGCGGTCCAATCTTCTTGCATCGAACTCAAATTCAAGGCTAGATGGAGAAAGTATGGTGACATCGAAGTTTCTAGCCCTGAAGTCTCTAACGGCGTCAATAATTGTCGGGTCGTCTTCTAAAGGACTTAGGATAATTATCGGGCTACCTCGGTTGATGTGAGGTAGAATACGATTTGTGACAACTCTCAGTGGCGTGTTGCCCTTTGCCATGGCTCCGGCTAACTTAGTCAAAATCACATACAATTGTTTCTTTCCTGTATCTCGGTCCACTGATACAATTTCATCACCATAAGTGACCAAACCAACCGAATCTCTTCGAGATAGGAAATATTGTGCAAGGCTTGCAGCAGCCCTTGTGCTGTAGACTAAGGAATTTCTACTAACAGGGCCAGTTTCAGATACAGATCGGCTATCGATGATTAGTATGATGTCGCTAACTGCATCACGTTCGAACTCGTTTACCATCATCTTTCCAGACCTAGCCCAAGCCTTCCAGTTGACCTTCTTCATTGGGTCTCCCGGAATATACTCACGGAGGTTGTAGAAATTTGTACCTTCACCAGGGTTGCGAATATTCACTGCACCAGTGAAGATTTTCGGGACCCTGCTCTTGATTAATGCGTCTTTGATATCCTCCATCTTCGGGAATACTAGGAAGTCATCATAGAGTTGGATTTCTCTTTCATTATGGAACAATCCGAATGCGTCTTGCACTCTAACACAAACTGGACCAATAGTATAGAATCCTCTGAGAGGTGCCTCAATTGTATAGGAGATTTCAGTTTCTTTCCTTCCACCTAGTTCCATCAGAACGTAATTTGCTCCTTTCTTTATTCGCATTACTTCAGGGACTCTGTCCCGGACCTCTAGAACCTTGGAGAGAGTTGATCGGTTCTGAATCCGTAGGACAACATCAATTTCACCGTCCTCGAAAACCCTCGCAGAGGATAATTTTCGCATGGCGACAATTGATTGGAGAGCCACTCCTGAATCTGCTTCTGCATCCTCTAAGCGACGTCCACTAGAAGCTACGTCGGCATGGGTTGTTCTGAAAGCAGCATAGGTGAGGAATGATAGTAACACAACAGCGACTGTGACCAGTTGTTGATTTCTCAACACCAGTCCAAGCAGATACATGGCTACCGCAAGTGCGGCAAACATGGCTGATTTTCTGCTCCATGCCATTGGCTATCATCTCCATTTGCTTAAATCGGTAAATGACCTCAAACAGTAGGGACTGGTACCTGACGTAGGATATCTGAGATTACTTCGTCAGTTTCGAGACCCTTAATCTGGTGTTCCGGCTTGAGGATTAATCGGTGTGCTACAGCTAGGGTTGCTACCGACTTAACGTCATCAGGGGTAACAAAGTCACGACCGCGCATTGCAGCAGCAGATCGACTAGTCTTCAGAAGTGCTTGAGAGCCACGTGGGGAAGAACCTACGAGAACTCTTGGGTCTTCGCGGGTTCGGGATACAATCTCAACCATGTACATTCGAACTGCAGGGTCGACAAATACATCCTCAATCGCAGTCTGCATAGCAACTACACGGGCGGGGTCGGTGATTGTCTCGACTTCTACATCGTCCTTCTTTCGAGCAATACGTCGCGCGAGGATTTCGTCCTCATCAGCACGGTCAGGATATCCAACACTCATCTTGAACATAAATCGGTCAAGTTGAGCCTCAGGTAGAGGGTAGGTTCCTTCTTGCTCAACAGGGTTTTGTGTTGCCATTGTTAGGAACGGTGCTGGAAGTTTGTGAGTAACTGTACCGATAGTAACCTGCTTTTCCTGCATCGCTTCCAAAAGAGCCGCTTGGGTCTTCGGAGGAGCACGGTTAATCTCGTCAGATAGTAGTAGATTACAGAAAATAGGTCCAGGCTTGAACGAGAACTCTCCTTTCTTTGCATCGTAAATGTTCGTCCCAGTTATGTCGGCTGGTAGAAGGTCAGGCGTAAATTGTACACGCTTGAAATCACAGCCGAGTGCATCGGCGAACGTATTCGTCATCAGGGTCTTAGCCAGTCCTGGATAATCCTCGAACAGGAGGTTACCATTGGACAGGATGTTGATCAAAACATTGTCGATAACATGGCTCTTTCCGATGATTACTTTCTGTACTTCGGTACTAATCGCTTGTCCGATTGCACCGACGGCTTCGAGTTTATCGCTCATCCCTTTTGAGCCGCCCTTAGGCTTCTTTTTTGTCGCAGCTTTTTCTTCAGTCATTTTTCTCTCTCCATTTTCTGTTTGTTTCAGTTTTTACCCCAGCGTCTTATCGCCACCATCAGTTGGCGTAATTCTTGGGGAGTATATTTTCTGCTCTGGCTATATGCCAATTCAACGAGTCTTGGGTCTCCAATCATCGTTTGGACCTCTGCTGGCGGTTTAATCGCCATTTGGTCTCTAGTTAGGTCATGATGAACTCTAACTTTGGTGAATAACGCCTTTTGTACGCGTTCTCGATAAGAACTAGGGTCCAATTTATTTGGACGTTCCTTGAATCTCGTTAGGTCAAAGATATGACGCCAGTTTTCTTTTTCTGGAACGACCATCATTGCAACTAACAATAATAGCCCAACATTCAGAACAACTAGCCACTTCAGGAAAGTATTCGATGTCAGTAGTACTACAGTACCCATTGTTTCTACGAATGGAGCAGATATCATTCCCGTAACGTGTCGACTTTCATCAAAGACGATTTGGAATTCGCTTTTGTCATCACGAATGGATTTAGCCAATTTTGGATTATCGTGTTCCATCATATCATCAATTAGTAGTGAGAAGTATTGTTCATTACCCTGCCAGTATGTTTCTCTTACTGTGTTTAGCCAGCAGTTATTGGCTTGCTGCTCACATGAGGAACTCATGTCGTTTTCAACTGCTACGTCAAGGCTCCACAATCTGTTTGAGAAAGCCTCTTCATCGGAGACAAAAACAATACTACCTGTAACTTGTAATTCTTTGGTATTTCCACCGACTAATCCACCGGATCCTGCACTAACCTTGTCAAAAGTAGTGATGCCAGGATAATCAATTCGTATGATTAAGGACAAATCTCCTGGTGCTGGGTTTCTCTGGTCATCGGCAAGTCCATTGCCTTGAACATCAATAAATGCAGAGGGGGAAGCGGTTGAGAGAATCTTCACTTGCCTTTGATTTTCTGATGCTTGGCTAGGGTCGTCTTCTGGAAGTGGTTCGAATTTCATTCCAGTAGGGGAGCGGAACATAACAGGAAGTCTACAATTTTCTCTGTTTTCTTCCAACACATCGGTATCGATGCAACCTTGCCTTAGGTAGGAAGGTGGCATATCGTTGACATCTTCTGATACCGCTGCAAGTCCCCAAACATTTAGCCAAGACCCATCTGTTGGCTGTCCGTCTTCATATTCCATCCAGAACTGATTCTCGTCGTTGAGTGGGGAATCAAAGAAAGTAACACCAAATTTCTCAGCCAATCGATTTGCATTTGTCCCATCGGCTGCAACAATCACCTTACCTCCATTTTTGGTGACGAAATCATAGATTGCATCAGCTTCAGTCTCCGCTATTGGCTTTTCTGGCCCTATGATCATCAGTGCTGTTCGATGCGGATCTCTCCAGTCATTTACTAGCATTGGAGTGGACATTGTATTGGCGATGAAATAGCCTTCATCGGTAGCCATTGTATCTCTCATGTCAGTGACTTGAGCAAGTGAACTGATCTCTCCTCCTTCGCCTTCCGTGTATGCGGAATAGTAAGTTGATTTTCCTGCAACGAAAATCATCGGCAGAATCAACAGAAGTACCATTGTGGTAGCAATAGAGCCAATCACCATTCTAGTGAAATTAGCCTCTTCTGATTTTTCGTCAACCAAAATAATTCCCTTCCTAACTAAGATTTAGCGTAGGCTGCAAACACCCACGCTTCTAGGCGAGCCTCATTCCACAGATATATGTTGTTGATTACAGGGCACCATTAATATGCTAATTTTGTACGTTATGATGAGAAAATTGCACTTATGCAGTGGATTGACTTATGTGACCAAAAATGAAATGAAAACCAAATTTTTATTTTCTTCTGGTGTTAACATACAGTGCGCCAATTAGTGAACAAAGAATGACACCTATTCCGGGTGCAGGGAGATTAGATGTGACTACTTCGACAGGATCATCTTCGTCAACTGGAACATCTGGATCTTCTGTATTTGTCGGCGGCGGTTCAACGGTAATTCGTGTAAAGTCCGTTGAAAGTTGACTTCCGTCTGCGCCATCTGATGCTATCGTAACTTCCACTCGACAATTCCGTTGAGGATGGCTTTCAGAGGCAGTCACTTTTAGGTCAGCAGTGGTCTTTCCACCTTTCTCTAAATTCCTTGTGAGTAATGTATCAAGTCCGGTGTCTGTAGTCATCAGGGGGCAGTCATCAGTGACTTCTAATTCGCGAACTTTGTCTCTAGTATTGCCTTGGTTCGTTACTGTGACTTTGAGAATTGTATCAGTTCCTGAGTTCATTGGACCTATTGGGTCAGCGATTTCAATATTAAGCAGGAAAATTTCTGGAATTTCCAAGTCACCAATTTTCTCTTGACTCTCAGGGAGAATCACTGGCATACCATTCCTTTCTTCTAAATTGGCAGTTATTGTAAACGACTCTATTTTGCCAGCATCGATATCATATACATCGATACCACGAACCGTTATTGTAAATGAGTCGTTATTTCCTGGCTCAATTGTTGCATCTTCAGGAGCCCCCATAATTTCTGCATCAAAGGGGAATTCATACTCGAATGAAACCTTTACAGAAAGTGGTGCTTGATTATCAACGAACATTGTAATTGATGCCATACCTGCCTCACTGACAATGAATGGATTACTATCGTCTTCGTCTGGATATTCTATACCCAATTCCCAATTACCTAGAGATGGATCAGGTTGAGCCATGGAGTTAGGAATTGTTGCAACTATCATTGCAAACATGAGAAAAATCGGAATTATGACCTTCCTCAAGAACCTCCCTCCATTAATCCCGTGCAGGCTCGTCGTGTTAACACCTTCACCATCTTTCTTCTGTATGAGGGAGAGAACCATGTATTTTGAACAGGCTTAACTGCCTTCCTGATGGATTCCGCCAAATCGTTGATTGATTCGGTTCCGGACCATCCTTCCAGACATTCGGCAACCTGTTTTGTATGAAGCATTGGAATTGACTCCAATCCAGTTGTTGCCACTCTAAGCTGATCTGGTTTTGTTGTTCCGTTTTTCTTCCAAAGCGCTGCAACTCCAGCCTCGGGGAAATCCCATGATTCTCTCTGCCGCAACTTCTGGTAATCTCCTTGCCATTCAGATACATCTTCAGGGAGAGTCAAATGAGTGACTAATTCTCCTGTTTGAAGAACATTACGGGTCATTCCATCTAATTGAAAGAATTCGCTGAGGGCCATAGAACGAGTCCCATTTGGCCCGGCGAGATGTATTGTCGCTCCCAGACACATTAGTACTGGTGCGAGATCTGCTTGGTAGGTAGCCACACATAGAGTGTTTTGATTTGGAATCACTCTGCAATCAGCTTCTGTTCCACAGTCACATTTGTGGCACCAATCAATGGACTCTCTCCATTGTTCGGTTTGATTGAACCAATAACAGCGAGTATCAAGACAGATATTTCCACCTACTGTTCCTGAACGCCTGACCATAACACTAGCCACTGTATCTGCCGCTTTGGCGAGAACGGGATGTGTAGAACTTGATTGAACTAAATCTTGAAGTCGGACCATTGCTCCAATGTGTGTCTCATTTAGTTCAGTTAATTCACTTATTTTTGCGAGAGAAATTACGTTTGCCTTTACATTAAGATGCCATTTGTAATTCGGAAGTAAGTCAGTCCCCCCTGCAATCCAGTCAAACTCTTGCTTCTCTGAAGCCAATTTGGCAGCTATAGAAATTGCCTCCTCAAGGCTGGTGGGGGCGTGTAATTGGAAAGGAGGCATACGCATTAGGAATCACCCCTATGTCTTCTTTCGGTATGTTTCCAAGCGCTACCTGCCAAGCGAGGTTCGGCTAGATATTCCTCAGACGGGATTACGTTGACTGCCCATTTTTCATCAACCTCATCGGGAGGGATTGCGGGGTCTAATCCAAACAATGCTCCGTTGTGATATGGCTCCCTATCTTTGTTATGTCGTCGTTGGAGATCACGCTTTGCATGATCCTCTGCTCTTTGAGATAAAACAGCTTGAAGTTCTGAATGCTCTAGTCGCGGGCAGGGTAATTCCAAAGGGTCACTTACATCTTCGGTCTTACATTTTCTTTCAATGAGTTTTAGCAACCTGTCAGGAGTGATTGGTAATTCAGCGGTCCTGACACCTATCGCGTCATAAACCGCATTACAAACTGCGGGTAAGATAGGTAGAAGTGGACCTTCACCCGCTTCCTTTGCACCGAATGGCCCTTCTGGGTCATTAGACTCGACAATTATTGGAAAGACTTCAGGCATCTCATGTACGCTTGGAATTTTGTAGTCCAATAAATCAGGATTCATCAAGTGACCACTCCTTCCATACTTCATCTCTTCACTGAGAACTTGGCCCATACCCATATGACAGGAACCGATTATCTGTCCCTTGACGGAAAGAGGATTCAACGCTTTACCACAATCATGTGCTGCCCAAACTTTGTCGACTTTTGTTTGCCCAGTCTCAACATCCACAGAGACCTCAGCGACATAAGCTGAGAAGGAATATGCAGGTGCTAATCCAGCTGCAGCTCCTTTGTGAGTTCGGCCCATCGGAGGTGTCCTGTATGCTCCAGATGCAACAAGGGCTCCACGATCTTCTTGCGCTTTGTGAAGGGCTTCAAGATAAGAGACTCCGACAGCGGGGTCATTTTTTGCAAAAATACGGCGATCCCCAATGACTAGTTTTTCTCTCTCTGCTCCAGTTATTTCTACGGTCGCATCAAGTAATTCGTCGCGAATTTTCATCGCTGCGGAGATTGCAGCATTTGCATTCATGAAAGTGACTCTCGAAGAATATGAGCCAAGATCAACTGGCGAGGTGTCAGATTCCCTAGATCTGACTCGAATCAAATCTAGTGGCAGTCCCAAAACCTCTGCTACCGATTGAGCGACTACAGTGTCGGAGCCTTGACCGATATCAGCCGCACCTGTGTGAATTGTAACTCCTCCATCCATATCGATTTTCAGATGAACTGTTGCATGCGGGAATTTATTCGGGTCCCAATGAATAGGTAACCCGGAACCTGATATGAAGAATCCACAGCCGATTCCAATTCCCTTTCCTAGAGGCATTTTCCTAAATTTTTCATCCCAACCACTTTCTTTTTTGACTCTCTCTAAACATTCACGCATTCCTATGCTAGTTACTCTAAATCCAGTTATTGTAGCGGAATGGGGTGGAAGTAAATTTGCTAATCTAAGGTCTATTGGATCTACAGATAATTGCTCAGCTAAATCATCTAATCCTGTTTCTACAGCACAGCGAGAATTTACTGCTCCATGACCACGCATAGCCCCACTTGCTGGTTTATTGGTCCATACTCTAGCACCTGTGTAATGGAATGCTCCAATCTCATATGGTGCAGTATGAAGTACTCCGTTGTAATATGTGGTCACGTGTCCGAAAGAGGCAAAACCTCCCCCATCAATCAGTGCATCGGTCTCAATTCCACAGATTCGACCTTGTTCATCAGCATGTAGATTCATTTCTATTCTAGAGGGGTGTCGGCCACGATTAATCCAGTAAACTTCCTCTCGATCAAAAGTAATCCTAACCGGCCTACCGGATTTTCTTGCTAAGATAGCTGAGCACATCTCGTGAGGAAATGGATCTGATTTACCTCCAAATCCACCGCCTACAAAAGTCCTGTAAACGTTGATTTGATGCATCGGAATTTCAAGTACATCCGCTAAAGCCCGGTGTACATAATGAGGGACTTGTTGGGGTGTATAGAGTGTCAATCTACCAGAGGGGTCCCAATTGGCTACTACAGCATGAGGTTCCGTTGCGGCATGATTAACTCCAGCGAATAACCAATTTTCTTTGTGACTTACTATTGCATTTTGCTCGATTCCATCTACATCTCCGAATTCTTGGAAAACACGTTTTTGGATATTTGCTTCACCAATGTGATATTTGCCACGATCATGGATGGGTTTTTCACTATCATTCAGACCATCACGCATGTCATGGATTGAATCCAGTATTTCGTATTCCACCTCGATTAGACGTTCAGCTTCACGTGCTGTCACTTCATCTTCTGCAGCAACGCATGCGACCAAATCACCTACATGACGCACCAGTTCAACAGCCATTGCGTGTTCATCCTTGGTTACTGGCAATACACCGAATTTGTTTTCCGCGTCAGCACCTGTTGCAATTGCTACGACTCCTGGTAGCTCAAGAGCCTTGGAAAAATCGATCGATAGAATTCGAGCATAATGATGAGGTGATCGAATAATTCGTCCGATTAATTCTCCAGGTAGTCTGATATCGTCCCCATATTGAGCCTGACCAGTAACCTTCCATTTACCATCTACTAATGCAGTAGGTTTTCCAATAATTTGTCCACTGACCAAATTGTCATGACGGTGCGAGCCCCACGGCTGGGCTAGTTCCCCACCTTGGGATTTAGGAATCATTCCTTGGTCAGTTGGGCGCGAGAACCTATCTTTCCCGCCGGATCCAGGTTTGGCAAAAGGTAACTTGCCTGGTTGTTGCCTGTATCCAACCATTTCATCCTCATTTTCACCCTTTGACATTGAATCACTCTCCAGAGAATCCGGGGTGGGGGTCGCTCTTTGGCGAGGTGGAATCTTCGATTTGCTGCCCTGTGGTTAGAATTTCAGATGCGGCTCTAACTGAATCAACAATCTGTTGATAGCCTGTGCACCTGCATAAATTTCCTTCAATCGCAGATTTGATTTCTTGATCTGTCGGAGTAGGGTTATCTTCGAGTAAAGCTGAAGCCACTATCAGGAATCCTGGTGTACAAAAGCCACATTGAGACCCTCCACATTCCGCAAACATCTCTTGAATTGGATGTAAGTGATGTCCGTCAGCGAGTCCTTCAACCGTTGTAATTTCACAGCCTTCGGCTTCCAAGGCAAGAGTTAGACAGGAGAGTCTCGGCTCACCATTTATCAGTACTGAACAACAGCCACATGTTCCCATGTCACATCCTCTCTTAGTGCCGAGACTACCGACTTGGTCTCTGAGTACATCTAACAAAATAGCATTGTTTTCGATGTTCAATAGTTTCTTCACACCGTTAACCGATGCGGCCCAGGAAACTTCTCCTGCAGAGGGTAACATCGGTAGCCGGTGCTGCACCATCATTATACTCCAATGCGGATTATTCTATTACGCTTCGGTCTGAGTCCTACGGACTCAATTCAAGTCTGAACCCGCTTTTTTCATCACTGCTCTTTCAGCATCTTGAAGGTGTCCGCCGAAGGTAGAGCGAGAAATCCCCATCTCATCTGCTAGTTCTTTTATTGTGACAGATTCTCCTTCTTCGTAGTATCCTCTTTCAACAGCAAACGATAGCACTTCTTGCTGCCTTGTAGTCAGAACTTTGTCCCAACCATTGACCATTTCCCCTCGCATTGTTATGACACTGACTTTGTCAGGAGGTAGTACTACTCTGAGAAGTGCGAGAAACCTTCGCATAGCACCAGTTAATCCAGTGACTCTCATTTCCATGCCACGTATTGCATCTAGTGAGTACGGTGGTTGGAGGTGTAGGTTGGATAGTTCTATGGCGGACTTTGCCAAACTGTGTGAACATAGTATACTGGCCAATATTCCATCCTCGGATTCCTCGTGAATTTCAACTACCTGAAAACTATCCAGATCATTTAGTTCGTGTATGTCTTTTCCATCCTGTAATTCGATCTCTGCTAATTGAACGACTCCAACTGGGGACACCCCCAAATGAGCCAGAACTTCGAATCTCTGGCAGATTTGTAGGAGCTGCCCCAATTCCTTAGCGCCTTGAATAGTCGTGAGATTCCATCTCAGCACTACCTTGCGCATTGATTCCACATTCTAATTGTGCTATTCAACCCTATGCTATGATATTCAAAGATACAATGTACGAAATTATTCTTGAACACCTTTCTCAATCGCCATAATTTCAGCGCATACTGCGATTGCAATTTCTTCAGGACTTTCTGCACCGATTTGAATGCCTATAGGGCACCGAACGGAATCAATCGCAATTTCTGAGACGCCTGCAGAAATAGCCGCCTCTCTGAAAACCTTCCATTTTGCTCGTGATCCTATTGCCCCAATACGCGGTCTATTTGCATCCCCTCGATTCAATAATAGGCCAATCAGTAAGTCTTGGTCTACAGACCAATCATGCCCCAGTAAAAGAACATCAGAAAATCGCATGAAACCGTTATCAGATAGGCTGGAAATAAAATCCTTCACATCGCTGGAATGATGTTCCACCGCGTTAGGATATACTTCACCATCAGCATATTCGTTTCTCACATCAAATACACTGTGTGACCAGCCGAGGTTATCACATGCAGCAGCGATGGCTAGACCGCAATGTCCTCCTCCTGCGATTAATATGTGTGGCACGGGTTCTAGGACCTCCAAAGAGACGGTAACGCGACCGCCGCAGAGGCTGTTAAGCGCCGTCGCCTCTTTGCCCTTCGCATCCCTATGCAAGACATATGTCTCAATTCTGCTTGTACCGTATTCGACCGTCAACATCTCACCAAGATGCTTCTCTACTTTCAATTCTAACCCTGCTCCTCCAATAGTTCCATGTCTATTTCCTAAGTTGCTGACTGCCATTCTAGCTCCAGGTTTACCAGGGACACTTCCACTAGCTTCAACAACCGATGCAAGAGCAACTCTTTCCCCGTGATTTAATCGATCTAATACCCACGCTAGTGTGGCGCTGGTCATAGATACGCGGAAGAGCCTCAAGGTATTGGATTTGTTCGCATGGAGAGTAGAGATTCCAAGGCGAAATTGAAGAGTTAGCCTAGGCTAACTTTGATACGAATAACCACCCCAGCAACTTACATGTCAATTGACATCAGTGCTGGTCAAGCGCTGGAAATCTTAGTTATCTCGATGAGAGATGCTTTCCTTGCAGTGACTGTTTTTGTAGCTGCAATGGTTCTTCTATTCAGTTGGCTACAATTTGTCACAGCAGGTAGATTTGTAATATGGATTCGAGAGAATACAAAGTTCCAACCAATAATTGGTGCAATGATGGGACTGACTCCTGGTTGTGGTGGAGCAATTATTGTAATGCCAATGTATGCGAGAGGGTACGTCACCTATGGAACAGTTATTGCGGCCCTTATTGCAACACTCGGTGATGCTGCGTTTGTACTAATTGGTGCTATATTCCAAGACTCATCTTTCCTTACTCCTGTTATCATTGTCCACGTTACTTCGTTTGTTGTTGGTATTTTGTGGGGGTATGGAGTGGATTGTTTGCAGGTCACACCATCTGCTCCATTAGGCCAGTTAGGGCCTAAGTTTGGTTCTGAGGAAATATTAGGGGAAGAAGCCGCAAAGGAGATGGAAGTTGAGGGCTCACTTATCGATGAATTACCTAGGGAGATTCCAGAAGGATGGGGATATCGTGTATTGCACCAAGGTTACAGAGTGTGGTGGGCAACAACAGCAGTTGGTTTATGTCTTGCAATCCTGCTTCTAATTTGGTATGCACAAGATCCTGAATATTCGCCAGAACTTGTCTGGAACCCTACAACTCGAGACGGAATCATAACTTGGGTTGGTTTAATCGGGACCACTCTATCTATCATACTGTATTTATCATCAAAGAATTTCTTTGCTGACGATACGGAGGCTACAATCGGTGACAAACTCAATTCACTCGACGAAACCCTAGTTCATGCGGCATCTGAAACAGCATTCGTTACTTTTTGGGTCCTAATCGCCTACTTGGTTTTCGAGTTCGGTATGATATTGTCTGGGATTAATGAAACCGACATGTCCGAACTCGGGTCTGGCTCTGGGGCAGTGTTGCTTGCAGCAACAATTGGTCTAATTCCTGGGTGCGGGCCTCAAATTATCGCCATCACTGCATATGTTGAAGGATTAGTCTCATTTCCTGCTTTAGTTGCAAATGCTATATCTCAGGATGGAGACGCTCTTTTCCCTCTCTTGGTAAGGCATAAAACCGCCTCAATTTGGGCAACAATTCATACCACTCTTCCAGCAATTATTGTCGGTTTAGTATTCCTATGGTTGATGGGTGAATATCCTTCAGTCACAAATACTTTGCAACCTTGATCAGTTCGATTACGTCACCTTCAGTATCTATGTTTAGGTGTAAATGCGGGTCTTCTACCGTTATCCTATCTGGACTGATTATTTCACGTAATGGAGTGTCTGGTTCAGCCCGCAATATATTCTCACAATCCTGAGTAGATATTGCAATGGGATGACCTCCTTTTTCATTTAAGGTCGGAATCGTTGTGTCGTTGCATTCACACAGTTTCTTTACAGTATCTAGACTAAACCCAGGTCTGTCAACTGGGACGATCAACATAGGTTTAATGCCAATAGATTCAATTCCATATTGAATTGTTCCAGTTCGTCCTAATTCAGGGTTTGGATTTGCTATAATTCTAACGTTGGGAAGTAAATCTTGGATTTTTGTTTTAAGCGAATTACGAGTAATTACTGTTGCTGAAAGACCAGCATTTTGCAATTTACTGCATACTAACTCGACAAGAGTTTGTCCTTTGACTTCAACCAATGCTTTGGGGTTACCTAGGCGTTTACTCGCCCCAGCGGCTAGAACAATCGCTTCGTTAATCCTCATCGGAATTTGCACTCCAAATCGAACTGCGATTGAAGTAAATTGCAACTCCAATAACTGGAACCAAGAAAACCAATACACCAAAAAATACAATCAACAACGATTGATCATTCAATCCATTTTCCTGATTGTTTGCCACTTCGTCGATTAGAATAACTCTTCTAGCATCAATAGGCGAGATGTGATCATCATCAAGATATAATCTGGCAAAAATCGTAGAATTGCCAGAATTATTGTGTGGTTCGAGTTCTAAACTCCAACTAGTCCAGTCTCCATACTTTGAGTCATCGTTTGCTTCTTTCCATTCTGCACCACCAACTCTAACCTCAACTCTGCCATCTGTTCCCGAAGGCAATCCACTTGCAATTCCTGTAATTTTGCTTTGGTTTTCAATTAACTGCAGGGTGTCGATATTCATTGATACATTGAGTGTACGATCAATGCTTCCCGCTACTTCAACGAATACAACTGGATCGGCTTGACCGTATCCAAACTCATTATCTGGCCGAGTCTCTATCGCACTACAGTCATTGAATCCAGGGTCGTCTAAGAGTACAATTTCTCTTTCAATTGAGTAGGCTGCAATGATGTCTTTGAATTCAGAGGGAGTAATATCTGGATTTGCTTGCACCATTAAAGCAGCAATTCCTGCCATTAATGGGGTTGCCATGCTGGTTCCAGATTTACTAGTATATCCATCATTTGTGGCTGCATCAGGGGCCATAATACTCGACCCGATGGTGGCTACATCTGGTTTTACTCGCATGTCAGAAGTATATCCCCTACTACTGTAAATTGCTAGTCCTAGATCTTTGTCCAAACTGGCTACAGTTACGGGTAAAGCAGCATCACCGGGGCTGTCAATTGTATTGCAGCCAGCAAACGTCGCTCCTCCAAATTCGTTTCCGGCAGAAAGAGTCGTGATAATTCCAGCCTCAACGACTGCATCCATTTGGCGGCTCCAAGCAGAATTGCCGTCATTGTCAACATGAATCTCAAATTGTTGCTCTCCAAGCGAGGAAGTCAGGATATTGATGCCATATTTTTCTTTGTTATCTATTGCCCATTGAGCGCCCTGCATTATGTCTTCAATATCCCCATCACAGCATGCTAAGATGTTAATCAGCCATGCACCAGGTGCTGCCCCCACATATTTCTCTCCAGTTGCCGGGTCTGTTTGTCCTCCACCGCTACCTGCCGCAATACCCGCAACATGAGTCCCATGGGTTCCTGAGTCGTATGATTCTGAAGGGTCCAGTTCTTGATCAGCAAATACGGCATCGAAAAATGCGATGATTTTGGGATCACAATCTGCAGGGATTGGTTCTGGATTTGGGTCTAATGGGTCAGGAGGGTCTTCGATACACGTAAATGGATCATCATCCATATCATTGAGCCCTTCATGATCTCCTCTCACTCCAGTATCGAGTACAGCAATCACCGCCCCGGTTCCATCTAATCCTAGGTCTTGCCAAACAGCATCAACACCCATGTTTGGAACCGCTTCGTGCATGTTAGGTTCCGCAAGTCCAAGGTCTTCTATCATCACCACACCAGGCAAAGAAAGGATTCCCTCAGGATCTAAGATTGAGTCGAAAGGAGCGGAAGCTGCCACAGTATCCAGATAACTAAATTTGAAAGTCACCTCAACATTTAGTTGTTGGAGCGCTGAAATATCTGCATCTGTGGGATGGTGATCGTAGTCAATGAATACTCTTGCACTTCCCGGTGAAGCTCTTTTCCACCATTGTTGTTGTATTTCGCTAGGTTGTAGCATCAACCATTCAAGCCGGTCATCAATAGAATTACCATCCTTGTCTCTACTCCAGTCGAGCCACCATTCAAAATGAATTTCAGGTTCAACTGAGTCGACCCAATCTCCATTGAAATCTAGGCCGCCTCTTTGCCTAGAATCGTCGCTAATCGAAGAGGAAACTAATGGGGCCATTAGCATAATCAAAACAATTGAGACATAAATGCCCCTAGTCTGGCTCATAATTGGTCCAACCAGCACCCATGTTTGAGCATTAGGACTAGATGACTTGAGACTATCCAGACTCGGATTGGTTATATTCTGATTCAGGGAACATCTCTTCGTCCATATCTTCGTTTCTATAATATTCGTCATCTTTTCCGAAGAATCCTCTTTCTCGAAGTTGAATACCTGCGAAAATTAATGCAGAAAGAAGTACGAGAACTAATAGGGCCAAAATTCCAACTACAAGCCCCATAACGGAATTTTCAGAATCCGATTGTACAATTTTTTCTTCACCCATGATGTGAATTCCTATAGCAAGATTAGTTGATGCTTGGTCCCCGGATATCGCCCTTACGAGTATTACTTGGTCACCTTCTACAGTATTGTTGGGGAGGAATCGGAGCCTATCTACCAATAGGTCATGAGTCACCCGAAACTGCTGGTCACCAATTGTAAATTCAGATAAATCCATCCAATTATCTCTCATGTCCCAAGTTCGCCATTGTACTCTTTGGACGCCTCCTTCTAAATTGAAAACAATCGATTCTCCTTGTCCAATGTGAACACGGTTGTCTTTCCCGTATTCACTATCCAAAGTCACATTCAGGGACATAGTAAGTTCGTAGACGTAATTGGCGGCTTCATCGACCGCAGGCTGTGCGTTAACATGGCCATGGCCGTAGACGTTGTTCTGCCTATTCTTCGGAATGAGGTCCTCTGCACACGGCTCGTTCGCGAGCATGTAATGGCATTGTCTGTATGTGGAAGTTTCTTGCAGAATATTCCTGATGTCGAAAGGACTCAAATCTGGATTTGCTTGGTACATCAAAACCGCTACACCGGCAGCGCCAGGTGTTGCCATACTGGTTCCTGATAAGGCCACATATCCATCCCCTGAATTTGCATCAGGGGCGTTTACACTACTCCCTACGAAAGCTATGTTTGGTTTGATTCGCCCTTCTTCAGTAGGTCCCTGACTAGAGTATATCGCGATTGCAGTATCTTTGTCCAAAGCACCTACAGTGATTGCATCTTCGGCGCTTCCTGGGGTTCCAATTTGAGCACTAAATGCTGAATTTCCGGCTGCAATAAAAATCGCAACCCCTGCCCTCATCATTTCATTTGCCATCCTGTTGACCGACTCTTGTTCTGAGGTTGTCCATTCGGATACGGCTGGTCCTCCAAGACTCATGCTTGCAGCCCTAATATTGAATTCGTGACTCTTTTCAACGGTCCACTCCATTCCTGCCATAACTTGTGCATAACTTCCACTTCCACTACCACTCAGGACTTTAACTCCAACGAGATTTGCGTGTGGTGCCACCCCTACATGTTGGTATGAAGGCGCTCCAGTACCTGCAGTTATTCCAGCGCAATGAGTTCCATGTCCGTTGTCGTCATATGGGAAAATTTCACTGCCATTTGTAGCCCCTGGGTTATTTATTGCGTCGTAGAATGCGATAATTTTTGGGTCGTCGGTACTGTTGTCATCATCTAAATCGTCTAGGGCAGTGTGATTTCCGTCAATTCCAGTATCAATAATTGCCATGGTCACTCCGGCTCCAGTATAACCTGTGTCCTGCCAAACTAGGTCAACACCATGAGCAGGAACTACATCCTCCATCTGAACCTCTAGTCTGCCATCTAACTCTACGAATACAACCCCTGGTAGTTGAACCAATTCGTATATTCTATCCAATTCAA
>Ga0208130_1000401_pt1 | contig 23003 bp, 16 predicted proteins | sample ETNtaG_31_FD_185771 | JGI IMG/M metagenome (GOLD analysis project Ga0208130, IMG submission 185771) | Marine microbial and viral communities from oxygen minimum zone, Eastern Pacific Ocean - ETNP201310SV78 (SPAdes) (version 2) | ecosystem: Environmental > Aquatic > Marine > Oceanic ...
CAACCTAGGTCAGTTTGTTAAGGTCTACGATGTATATGGATGGCCTGATCTAACTGGTGAAGGTGTTACTGATGCATATCAAGTCCTTGAGATGAGAGACGACTGGGCTCTCAATCCAGGCTCCAGTGTAAGTGGTAGACAGATTGGTCGTTGTCGCACCATTCAGATCCAAGAAGATCAGACTGGCATCTATGACCTTTATATGTTTGATATTCAAATGTATACTGCCGTTAACTTGGCAGCAGGTAACCAATCTGTGCAGGTTGGTGATGTGATTGTCGGCAGGACTTCTAATGCTAGAGGTTTTGTTGCTGATGCTGGATCTGGTAACTATTTCTCCCTTGAGCAAGTTTCTGGTAAATTTGTTAACGGTGAGGTGATGGAAAGAGATGGTCGTGTTATCGGCACACTGGAAGCAGCATGGACATTTGAGCCTACTGATACAAGATCTTGTATTGGTAGAAACAACAGTAACCAAGTTATCTTTGGTTGTAACTGGTTGTTAAATGATCAAAGAGAAATCGAAGCAACTACTGTTACTCTTGATCAAGCTGCATTTACTTTGACTGGTTTTAGGACTAAGTTTGAAAACGATCTTAGACCAGGTGAAGTTGTAACTGTATCTGGCACAAGTGCAGAAGGTGAGACATCTTTCCGTATTGAGAGAGTTGATCCACAATATATTAAGACACAATCTGGTAACTCTCACACAGGTGCTTCCTATAATGTGTTTGATTATGCTACTCAAGTAGCGAGAGTTGATCCTACTCTGAATAAGGGATCTATTTCCAATGGAGAATATTCTGTATTGGCACGTCTTCGTCCATACATTTTCCAAAAAGATTATCAGAATGGTGAGCTGACGATTGATACTCCTAAGACTTCAATGAAGTCTATCAGTGATGAATCATTCTTTGTCTATCGCACATTCACAAACAAAACTGTTGTGTCTGGTGGTGTTACTGTTACTCTGCCTGAATCTGAGCAGTTTGCATCTCTTGACGGTGAAAACTATGTCTTGACTGTCCTGTCTGAATCTGGATCTGCATACTCAGTTGGACAAAACCTTGACATTGATGCTCTGAATGATGGTGGACAGTTGACTGTTACCTTCGGTGCATCTAGACAGTCCATCACGATTGACGGTTTGACAAATGTCCAGACTGTTAAATTGACTGCACTGGTTTCTAAGAATATCGTTTCTAAGAAAATTAAGACTGCTGCGAAGATGCGTGCCATGAAAGTGGTCCGCACACAAAATAATAATGACCAGCAAAAATTCGGTCTTGCTTACGGTAACTTGTATGGCACCCGTATTGAAGATAGAGAAATTTCTTTTGCTCTAAATGACGTTTATAAGATTCATGCAATCTATGAATCTGAAGACGACAATGATGCAGAAGCACCTTTCCTGACACTGCAAGAAGCAACCTTCTTTGATTCTGGTAGTGTTGTTATTGGTAGGACATCTGGTGCTCGTGGTCGTGTTATTCAGTTTATTAACGCAACTCTAAAACTACACATCGTCGCATTGAATGAAATTCCATTCTTGCCTGGCGAAACTATTGATGGTGTAGATGATGATAGTCAACCTCTCTCAGCAATCATTGATGATGCTGAAGGATCTATCGGTAGAGGTAGTAAAGTTATTACATCTCAGTATGAGTTGGATCCTGGTCAAAAAGCACATTTCTATGATGTTTGTAAGATCACTAGAATTCCAGGATTTACAGCACCTACAAGAAAACTACTTGTTATCTTTGACTACTTCATTCATGAATCTTCAGGTGACTATTTTGCTGCACAATCTTATACAGGTATTCCTTTCAAAGAGATTCCAAATTACAAACTTGATGGATCTATTAACTTCCTGAGAGACCAGTTGGACTTCCGTCCTGCTGTTGGTGAATTGGCATCTGGTAACGGCACTATTGGTGCACCATACTTTGTTAACTGTGCATCTCTTGACTTTGCTGCACGCACATTTAACACTTCTGGTGGCACGGGCGGTGCGACAATCTTCGACATCATGAAGGTTGATACGGAATTTAGAATGGATTATTCCTACTATCTTCCTAGAATCGACAAACTGTTTATTACCCATGACAACAAACTGCAAGTTGTAAGGGGTGTCTCTGGTGAGGATCTTCTCCCACCTGAGGGTATTGAAAATGCTATGTTGTTGGCAGTGCTTGAGCACAAACCATACAACTACGATGTGGAGCGAGATACTCTGATCTTCCCTGAGATCATTCGTCGCTACACTATGAAAGATATTGGTGATCTTGAGACTCGTCTTACTCACGTTGAGTATTACACATCTCTGTCACTGTTGGAAGTCCAAGCAGACAACGCTAAGTCCTATGACGACAATGGTTTCGACCGTCTGAAGAATGGTTATGTGGTTGATGACTTTACCGACCACACTATTGGCGACGTGCTTAACGTTGACTATAAGTGCTCCATGGACTTCAAAGAAGGTCTGTTGAGACCTGCTCACTATACTACTAATGTCCCTCTTGAGTTTAATGCTTCAGCATCTAACAATGTTGTAAGGACTGAAAGTAATATGATCTTCCTGCCTTGGCAGGATGTTGAGATTGTTAAGCAACCTTATGCATCTAGGACTGAGAATGTTAACCCATTCAACGTGTTTACATTCATTGGTCGTGTTGACCTAACTCCAGCATCTGACGATTGGATTGATATTGAGCGTCTTCCTGCTCGTGTTGAAAACGTCGAGGGTGATTTCTCTGCTGTTGCTAGAGACCTTCAGATTGACCAGAATGGTTTTGCTCCTATCCAATGGGGATCTTGGCAAACCAACTGGACTGGTGAATCACTTCAATCATCTTCTTCCTTCCAGTCTAGATCAGGTACATATGGTATTGGTCGTCAGTTAGGTCGTGCTGGTCACGGTCAGCGTCGTCAGGGTCTTTTCTACCTGCACGAAAGACGCACATATCGTGTTGTTAACAACCAAGCAAGACAAGGTATCAGGACTCGTGTTGTGCCCAAGATTGACAGAAAGTCTCTTGGTGACACTATCCTGTCTCAAACAGCAATTCCTTGGATTAGATCTCGTAACATTGGTTTCAACGTTGATCGTTTGAAGCCTCGCACCAGAATGTATGCATTCTTTGATGGTGTTGATGTTACCAACTATATTACTCCTAAGGTTATTGAGCTGATCAAAAACTCTTCTGAAGACACTCGCACAAACGAAACACCTTTCGTTGTTGGCGAAACTGTCATTGGTGAATCTTCCAAGTGTCAACTTCAGGTCGTCGCTGCAAATGACGGTTATAAGACTGACCCTTATGGTGTTGGTGAGGCAACTCTTCCCGAGTCATATGCATCTCAAACACCCGTACTTAATATTGACTTGAAGGCACTTGCTGAAACTGTCAATCCTAACTTCTTCGGTAATGCACAAACAGGTGAAGTGTTGGTGGGTCAAACCTCTGGTGCTCGCGCTGTTGTGAAAGATCGCCGTCTGCTCTCTGATAACATCGGTAACCTGCAGGGCACATTCTTCATTCCTTCTCCTAAGAATGATGCAAACCCACGTTGGGCAACTGGCACAAGGACATTTAGATTCACAACATCTAATACTAATAGTAGATCACCTGGCGAAGTTGATTCTTCTGCAGATACTGAATATAAAGCAACAGGTACTTTACAGACTGTTAGAGAAAATATTCTTGCAATCAGAAACGCTCAAATCGTTAGAGATACTGTTACTGATGAAAGACAAGTTATTACAACTAGGACTGAGACACGTCAGGTTGGTTGGTATGACCCTCTTGCACAATCCTTCATCGTTGATGAAGAAGGTGGTATCTTCCTGACAGGTGTTGATATCTTCTTTAACACTAAAGATAGCAACATTCCTATCTCTATGCAGATCAGGACTATGGAGAATGGTTATCCTACTAAGGATATTCTTCCTTTCTCTGACGTGACAATCGATCCTTCTCAGGTTGAATTGTCTGATAACGCTGCAATCCCAACACGATTTACATTCCAGTCTCCTGTTTATATTAAGCAGTCGATTGAATATTGCTTCGTGCTTCTGTCTGACTCCAACGAATATAAAGTTTGGATCTCCAGAATGGGTGACGTTGAAGTCAGCGGGACAAGGACCATCTCTGACCAACCATATGCTGGTGTGCTCTTTAAGTCACAAAACGCATCTACATGGACTGCTGACCAGTATGAGGATTTGAAGTTTACCATCTATCGTGCTGAATTCACAGCAAGTATTGGTAACGCCGTATTTAATAACGCTGAGTTGGGTCTCGGTAACGGTGGTGTCCATAACTTGATTGAGAATCCAATTCAAACTCTCAAACCAAAGCAACAACTGTTGCTCCCTACAGGCACAAATAATAATTTCACTATTGGTGCTCGTATCATTCAGACACCTTCTAACGCAGAAGGCACCATTGTTGAGTTTGACTCAACATCTGATCCTGAAGTGATTACGATTTCCGATATTGTTGGATCTTGGCAGTCAGGTTTCTTGGATGCAAATGGTAATCCATTCCAAGGTATTAAATCCTCTCAGTCAACAGCAACCATTGTGTTGTCCGCTATCTTTAACGGTGTCTTTGAAGTTAATAATACTATCACAGGATCTACATCCAACGCTACCGCTAAAGTAACAAACTATGATGCAGGCACACAAACTTTGAGTGTCAACTTTGTTGATGGTGCATTCGACTTGGCAGATACACTATCTGAGCCAGGCGGCACATCTGCAACTATTACTAGCGTTACTTATGCTGGTGATACTTATGACACTTATCCTACTGCTGCTCCTACATATTCAAATGATGATAAGGAAGTCTTGGTGTATCACAGAAACCACTGTATGCATCAACGCACAAACAACGTAGAGGTTTCTGGAATTGTTTCTGAGATCCCTTCTACTACTTTGACTTCTACTCTGTCAGTTGGTGCTGGTAGTATTCAGGTGCAGGATGCTTCTGCATTCCATACGATTATTAATGGCACAGGAATTGGTAACTTGAATCCTGGCTTTATTAAGATCGGCACAGAAATTATTAAATACTCTGCTATTTCTACTAGCGGACAAACCATTACAGTTGCAACTTCTGGTAGAGGATCTAACTCTACTGCTGAGCAAGAGCATCCCTCTGGCACAGTTGTTGAATGTTACAACCTTGATGGTATTCCTCTGACAGAAATCAATAAGGTCCATACCAGCATTTCTTGCCCATGGTTGGATACTTATATGTTGCACGTTGATAGTGTTGCAACAAATGGAATTCGTGCAGGTGGCACAGGCGTTATTGCTTCTCAGAATGTCCAGTATGAGACTTTGACACCTACTGTCTCCACCATGAATCTCCCAGAGACTAATATTCTTGCTCGTGTAAATACTACTACGGGCACGTCAATCGGTGATGGATCTACCACCATCGACCAAGCGTCCTTTGTTAACAATGGCACATACGAGGATGTTGTCCTCAATGAGCAAAATAGATTCTACTCACCTCAGTTGATCTGCTCCAAGATTAACGAGCAAAACAAACTTGATGGTGGTAAGTCATTCAACATGATTATTGAGTTGTCTACTGATAAGGCATCTCTATCTCCATGTATTGACTTGGATCGTTGCTCTCTGATTACAACCACCAACCGTATCAATGCATGGCCAGGCGGTCCTGATCCTTATGGACAACAGTCTAATATTGATAGGGATCAAGATGTTTCGACACTTCCTAATGGTGATCAAAACGACGCAGTATACATCACACGTCTCGCCCGCTTGGGTCAAGAGGCTAGATCTCTCAAGGTTGACTTCCAAGTCACCAGACATCCTGCTTCTGAAGTCCGCGTATACTACCGTGCATTCAAGATCGGTAATGCTACATCCAGCGAAGAGACAGGTTGGACTCTGTTAGGTCTGCCGACGAATTATGACTCTACTCCTTCCGAGGAAATTCTTTATAAGGATTATGCCTATGAAGCAAGAGGTCTTAACTTCAACGCATTCCAAGTGAAGATCGTTATGAGATCTACTAACCAAGCAAGAGTACCTCTAATTGCTGATCTTCGTGCTACTGCTTTAGCTACTTAAAGCTCCCTTGCAACCCTTACATGGTTGATTATAATAATAATTGAGGCACTTGTCAAGTATGGCACAAACCAACCCCTATGATCCAGATCTCATCCCCGTTGAGGGGAAAGATGGCTGGTATCGTGACCCATACTCCAATGCAATCGTGAATTGCAATAAAAGTGAGTATGATAAATATATGGCAGCGCATGATAAGCGCACCAAAAAAGATGAATCCTTCTCTACTTTACAAGATGAAGTAAAAGGGTTAAAATCTGAATTGAATGACATCAAACGTTTACTACACATTATTGCTAACGGAGATCAATCTAAATGACACTTGACGTACCTGAAACAATGGACCAATCTGAATTGCTTGAGCAATTCAAGACACGCTATCAGAATTTGGTAACTGAGAACCAGAAACTCCAAAAACAAATTCGTGATAATGAAGCAACAGCACTGAAACTCATGGGTGCTATTGAAACTCTTGAATATCTGGACAGTCCACCCGAGGACAAAACTGAGGAAGCGGGTGAATAAGATATAGCCCCCGTAAAGGGGGTTTTCTTATAGACATATAAATAAACCAGCAGACAATGTGTGCAGTTGCAGGATCCTTTAAGCAATGGCAAATAGAATACAACTAAGAAGAGACGGTGCTCAGCAATGGGCAAACGTCAACCCTATCCTTGCCCAAGGTGAATTGGGTATCGAGATCGATACGTCGCGTATCAAAATCGGTGATGGCGTTACGCCGTGGAACTCGCTTAAATATGAGCGACCACTAGAAACCGAATCTAATACCGCCAACACTCTGGTAAAGAGGGATGCTGACGGTAACTTTGAGGCGGGTGCAATTACTGCATCGCTGATTGGTAATGCTGCGACTGCAACAAGACTGGCAAACTCCAGACAGATCCAACTGGGTGGTGACATGTCTGGTAGTGGCACGTTTGATGGATCCTCAAACTTGACCATTACTGCAGAATTGAATTATGTTACAACTCTGCCACACTATGATCAGAATGATCTTGACGCACAAGGCACATATACAAAACTAACTATTGACTCTCGTGGTCGTATTGTTAACGCATTCAATCCCACGACTCTAAACGATTATGGAATCGTTGACGCGCAACCTCTTGATAGCGATCTGACATCGATTGCTAGTATGACCACTTTCGGTCTGATGTCTCGTCAGGCAGAAGGTAGTATTGTCACTCGCACCATCACTGGTGGTAGTGGTCGTATTATTGTACAGAATGGTAACGCACAAACCAACAACCCCTTCCTTGATCTTGCTGATACAGCAGTTGTTGTTGGCACATATAACCCTGTAGGACTTGGAGATACCCCTCTTGTTTCTGTAGGCACAGGTTCTCAGACTGTTAATACTACAAACTTCACAGTTGACAGATACGGTCGTTTGACTTATGCTCAAACCAGTCCTATCGCAACTGCAACGGAGGGAGCGAAGTCTGGCACATCTTTCACCACTTACGATAACGCTGTTGCGTATCCTAGATTTTCAAAGATTATTGCTCCTAATGGTAGAGTATATCAAGCTGCTATTCGGGATGTCGGAGCAGGTCTCGGCGCACCAACGCACAACACAAACAATGGTGATGCAGACGATCAAGGTGGATGGAGAGATCTGGGTGCTGATTCCGTCGAGCAAAAGGGTCTTGCGAGTTTCGACCAAGAAGACTTTGATGTAGATGACAACGGTCATGTAACGATTGCTGCAGACGCAATCGAAAATACTCAGTTACAATCTGCTGGTAAACTTATGTTTACCGACCAAGCAGCAACTGAAGAGTTTATTCTCGACAAAGAGCGCACAACTGACAATGCCTATCATGGCATCACTAAAGTAAACCATGTTAACATCAACAACCGCACTGGTAATTCTGTTTTCAGAGTTGTTGGCTACGATACTTCTGAGTATCCCTTCCAACCTTCCATCCTGTCGCAGGGTAATTCTTACCCCGCTATTACTGCTGATGATGCTAACGGCAATGGGAGCGCCACAAGCGGTTCTTCTCTTACTGGCGCTGTTGACATTAATCTTGACACTACCCTTTCTGGTAATCTTACCCTCGACGTTGCAAAAGTCGATCAATTCATAAAGAGGACTAGCGGCAATCTTGAGGTTGCTCTAGAGATTAATGAAACTAACAACCGCTCGATGGATGTTAATGTCACCAACGCAGGTTCTGGTGATGCAACATTCAATCTGACTGTTGATCAAGATATTACTATTAACGTTACCGATGTTGATCATCGCGTTAACGTAGAAGACTTCCACATTCAGGATAATGTGTTGTCAACCACCAATTCCATCATGGTGCTTGACCCTGCTGATGACGATGACATTAGTGGCACAGTCCGTATCCGTGGAGACTTGACTGTTGATGGCACCACGACTACAGTTAACTCAACTACAGTCACCATCGATGATGTCATTCTTACCTTGGGCGGAGACACAACACCAACGCTCGATGATGGAAAAGACAGAGGTGTTGAATTCCACTATTATGATTCACAAGCAAGAAAAGGCTTCTTCGGGTGGGACGAAAATTACGCGGATGCTAACATATGGTCTGGCACTGGCGGGTATAGGTTCCTCTACAACGCGACTAACACAAGCGAAGTTTATTCTGGTACTGACGCTCCTCTCATTGCTGGTAACCTCAGACTAACAACTAATACGTCTTCTACTTGGAAGACACCTACAACTGGCACATTGGTAGTAACTGGTGGTGCAGGTATTTCTGAAAACCTCAACGTGGGTGGCACAACTCACCTGAATGGTAACGTTGAGATTGATGGCACACTTGATATTGATGCCAACTTTGCTATCAGAGATGGCAGCACTGATAAGTTTACTGTTGCTAGTGCTTCAGGTAATACTGTTATTGAAGGCACACTGGATGTCCAGCTGGAAACTGAAATTACAGATAACCTAATTGTAAGAGCAGATAATAAAGTATTTGATATTAAGACAGATGCTGGCGTATCTAAGTTTACTGTAGATACCGATAATGGTAACACTGTCATTGAAGGCACAGTTAATGTCAAGCAAGGCGTTGACTTTGATAGCACACTGAATGTCGATAGTGATGTAACCTTCAACGCAACATTGGATGTTGACGATGATGCTACATTCCACAACGACATTACACTTGATACCACTGGTAAATTCTTTACAATTACCAATGGTAGTAGTCAGACTTTCCGTGTAACATCGACAAATGGTAACACAGATATTGAAGGTAGTCTTAATGTTGGCGGCATCAACACTTTTGAGCGCACTAACAATATCGTTATTGCTGAAACTACAGACGATATCACATTAAGCACTGTAGGTAACGCTACCTTTGCTGGTGGTGTAAACATCGATAAGGATGTAAGAATCGGCACCGATCTGTACGTGGCCGACCGTTTAGTCGTCAAAGACGCTGGCACAGCACGCACACGTCCTTCACTTCTCAACAACGTTGATGTCCTGTATCGCACCTATCTGGGTGGTGGCACAGCACACAATGCAGACTTTGCTGATGATCCTGATGCTCAACTTAGAGTTGCAGGTGGTGTAGGTATTGTCCAAGACTTGTATGTTGGTGACGATTTCTATATTGGTAAGGTTTCTAATACAGACACTATTGAATTCCAAGTCCTTGGTGAGTCTGGTGCTACTACAATCGGTCGTGTTGGACAGGGTGGCACAACAGATGGATCACTTACAGTCCACGGTGATGTCACATTTAACCGTGATGTCACATTTAATGGTGACGCTCTAACCTTTGGTGTTGATGCAACTGATGTATTGACAGTCAATGCTATCTCCACATTCACTGACAACGTTACTGTTAACGGTGACTTGGATGTTGATGGTAATACCGTTATTGAAGGTAACCTGACTGTTAACGGCACAACTACAACTATTAACTCTACAACTCAGACTCTGGACGATCCCGTCTTTACTCTGGGTGGCGATACTGCTCCTTCTCAGGCAGATGCTAAGGATAGAGGTATTGAGTTTAGATATTATTCTGGCAGCGCACAGATTGGTTTCTTTGGTTGGGATAACTCTGCTGGTCGCTATGCTTTCTATCATGGAGCGACTAATTCTTCAGAGGCATTCTCTGGCACACGCTCTGGTATTGACGCTGGATCAATCAAACTATTTGATACAACTAATTCCACATCAGCATCTACAGGTGCACTGATTGTTGGTGGTGGTGTTGGTATTGGTCTAGACCTTACTGTTGGTGATGATCTTATTGTTACCGATGACGGTAGTTTCGGTGGCAACGTAGATATTACTGGCACATTAGATGTCACTAATGACCTTGCAGTCAACGGTAATAAATTTACTGTTGTTGCCAGCAACGGTAACACATATGTTGCAGGCACTTTCCAAGTTGATGGTAACTCTACCATTGGTAATGCTGGATCTGATAACCACATTGTTACTGGCACAGTAACATTCAACCAAGCAATTACATCTACTGACATCACTGCTGATCAGATTGAGATTGGTGTTGATGGTCCTACTGAAATCAGCACTACTTCTGGTAACCTGATTCTTGATTCTGATGGCGGCACTGTCAACATCACAGATAATGCTGACGTAGACGGTAACCTCAATGTTGATGGCAATACACAGATTGATGGCACACTCACGGTTGATGGCAACGCGACTATCGGTAATGGTGCTGGGGATGCACACGTCGTTACAGGTACTGTCACCTTCAACCAAGCGATTACTTCCACCGACATCACGGCGGATAACATCAAGATCGGCGTTGATGCTGCAACCGAAATCTCCACCACATCAGGAAATCTAATTCTTGACTCTCAAGGTGGTCAAGTCCATATCACAGACAATCTTGAAGTTGATGGATTCATTCTGGTAGAAGGTAACTCAACTCTTGGTGACGCTTCTAGCGATACTCTGACAGTTAATGCTACATCTACATTTAACGCTCAAGTTAATGGTAACGCAGCGATCTGGAATAACCTAAGAATTGGTTTTACAAACAATAATGAGATTGATACCTCAACTGGTAATCTGACTCTGGATTCTGCTGGTGGATCAACTACTATCGATGATGATCTTTCCGTAACTGGTGCGTCAACTTTAACTGGTCAACTTACAGTTAATGATAGCATCTTGATTGATGCTACCAATGAGCAATTCCGTGTTAGAAGTAGTCTGGTTGATAGATTTACTATTGACAGTGATAACGGTAACACCTTCATTGCTGGCACAACTCAGATCGAAGGTCTGACAACCATCAATGATAACCTTGATCTTAATGGTAATGGTGATGTATCTGGCACTCTGAATGTTGCTAATATTGTCTATGCTGATAGCACTGATGGTGCTAACCTTGGTAATAGTTTCGCTGCTGATGGTGCTCTAAGAGTTGCAGGTGGTGCAACAGTTGCACAAAACCTTGGGGTTGGTGGAAATCTTCAGGTCTATGGTGACCTTGAGATTGATGGTAATCAGGTCAGTAAAGGTAACCAAGAATTCCGTGGTCGTGTTGAATTCTCCAAGGCTAATAATCCTAACAGTCTGACTGCTAATGCAGCAATTATGGTCACCGCTGGTGGTATCACTGTTGCTGAGGATATGTTTGTTGGATCTGACCTCTTCCTTGGTCCTAACAACGGCACAACCATTACACTTAATGGTGCTACAGGTAATGCTTCTATTGGTGGCACACTCGGTATCACAGGCACAACAACTGCTGCTGTAATTAACGCTTCGTCGGTCAATACATCTGCATCTGTTGGTATTGGTGGATCGCTGCTGATTAACACTGATAAGTTTACTGTCCAAGGTAGCACAGGTAATACAGACATCGCTGGCACACTTGATGTTGAAGGTGCAACAGTTATTGATGACACCCTGAATGTTACTCAGGCAGTTGACTTCGATAGCACACTTAATGTTGATGGTGAGTCTACCTTCAACGCTGCTATTACACAAAACAGCACTTCACTGTTTAAGGACAATTTCGTCCTTCGCGGTGCATCTAAGACACTTAAGTTACAAAACGGTAGTGGCACTGATAAGATTACTCTTGCTTCTACAACTGGTAATATTACTGCCGCTGGTCTCACAACCACTAACACCTTTGATGCTGTTTCTAACGCTACCATCGGTGGCACGTTGGGTGTTACTGGACAGATTACTGGTAACATTACTGGTGACCTGACAGGTACTGCAGACAAGGCAAATCTGGTTAACATCACAGAGACTGCTTCTTCTAACCTTACTTACTTCATTCCATTCGTTTCTACGAATACTGGATACACTGAAGTCCGCACAGACTCTAGCAACCTTAGCTACAACCCATCAACTAACAGACTGACTGTTAATAACTTCAGATCAACAACTGACTTTGAAGTCCAAGGTAACTTGACTATTACAGGTAATATCTTGTATGGTCAGTCACAGGTTGGTAGTATTGCTAACCATGACACTGACGCTCTGTCAGAAGGCACCTCTAATCTCTACTTCACTGATGAGAGAGTTGATGATCGTGTTGCTGGTTTGATCAACGCTGGCACTGGTATCTCTGCTACTTACGATGATGCAGGCAACATGCTTACATTGTCTGCCGTCCAAGCAGATCTGAATACTGATAATATTACTGAAGGTAGCACAGCGCTGTTTACTACTGCTGCACGCACTCGCTCCCACTTCACATATGGCGTGGGTATTGAGTTGTCTGGTGCTGGTGAGTTGAGTGTCACTCAAGCAGATATTAATACTGATAACGTCACGGAGGGATCGACAAATGTCTTCTTTACGAACGCTCGCGCTAGGGGTGCATTTAGCGTTGGTGGCGATCTCGGTTACAACGCTTCTACTGGCGAATTCTCATTCACTGAGCGCACAGATGCTGAGGTAAATGCACTTGCTGATACTCGTATCGGTCTTCAAGTTGGGTCTAACTTGGATCTTTCTCAGAAGAATACTGGAGATCTGTCAGAGGGCACCAATCTTTATTACACACAGGCTCGTGTTGATGCAAGAGTTGCTGCTGCAACGGGCGCAAACCTTGATCTGACTAATCAGGATACTGGTGATCTTGCAGAGGGCACTAACCTCTACTACACCAACGCTCGTGCTGATGCTCGTATCGCACTTCAAGTTGGTGCAAACCTTGATATTAGCAACCAGTCTACAAGCGACCTGTCTGAAGGCACTAACCTTTACTACACAGATGCTCGCGCTGATGCTCGTGTCGCCGCTGCTGCTAGTAACTACGCTACTGCTGCACAAGGCACGCTGGCAGATTCCGCTACACAACCAGGAGATCTGGCAACTGTAGCAACCAGCGGATCTTACAATGATCTGTCTAACTTGCCTACGCTCTTCTCTGGAGCATATGCTGACCTGACTGGCAAACCTACATTATTCTCTGGTGATTATGATGACCTAACCAACAAACCTACGTTGGGCACTGCTGCCGCTGCTGCAACTGGCGACTTCGCTACTGCTGCACAAGGTGCTAAAGCAGACACCGCTTTGCAAGCTGAGACTATCGACCTCACAACCCTCAAGTCCGTCGCTGCGGGTGCTGCCGATTTCGCAGCATTCAAGGCTGCAATCGCTGCTCTCTAATAACCAATGGCTAAACCTACTTCTAAAGCAGAATTAAAGGAGTACTGCCTCCGTAGACTGGGTAAACCAGTCTTGGAGGTGAATGTCTCTGATGATCAGATAGACGACGCTATCGATTATTCTCTGCAAAAATTCCAACAATTCCACTATGATGGATGTGAGAGAGTTTATCTGAAACATCAGATTACTCAGGATGTTATTGATCGTGCAAAAGCACACACTACTCATACCTCTTCTGCAGGTAATGATAGTTGGAAAGAGGGCACTGGTTATATTGAGATCCCAGAGCATATTTTGGCAGTAGAAGGACTCTTCTCCTTTACTGATAAAGGGACGGCAAATATATTTGATATTCGTTATCAGATGAGACTGAATGATTTGTATGATTTTACATCTACTCAGTTTTATCACTACTACATGATCCAACAGCATTTGGAAACTATTGATTTCCTATTGGAAGGTTTGAAACCAGTCCGTTATCATGCTGTGCAAGATCGTTTGTATATTGATTTCGACTGGGCAGCAGATGCGTTGCTTGATAACTACATTGTTATTAAGGCATATCGTGCTCTGCAACCTACTACATGGACAGAAATTTATGACCAGATGTGGGTGAAGGATTATACTACTGCTAAAATTAAAAAGCAGTGGGGTCAAAATCTTACCAAATTCCAGAATGTGCAAATGCCAGGCGGAGTTACACTTAACGGTGAGATGATTTATAACGATGCTGTTGAGGAATTAAAAATCCTTGACGAGCAACTTCGCTCACAATGGGAATTACCACCTCTAGACATGATTGGCTGATATGGCAACTAACTCCTACTTCACACAAGGCACCACTGGTGAGCAAGATCTTGTAGAAGATCTAGTCATCGAGCAGATCAAGATGTTTGGGAAGGATGTGTATTACATCCCTCGCACACTTGTGAATGAGGATACTGTTTTTGGAGAGGATAGTCTATCTGCCTTCAATGGTGCACATTTAATTGAAGCATACATTGAAGATGCATCAGGTTTCCGTGGTGACGGAGACATGTTTTCAAAGTTTGGTATTAGAATCTCTGACCAAGTTACGTTTATCATCTCGCGTAAAAGATTTACCGAGGCAGTCGATGATAACGCCACCTTAATCGTAGAGGGCAGACCCAATGAAGGTGATCTCATTCATTTCCCCCTCGCTAATAAAACATTTGAAATCCAATTCGTGGAACACGAAGTGCCCTTCTACCAGTTGGGCAAGATTCATGTATGGGGTTTACGTTGTGAGCTGTTTGAGTACAGCAATGAAGACTTCAACACGGGCGTTGCGGAAGTCGATGCAGTGGAAGTTAACTTTGCAAATGCAATCACAGTCACCGTCGCTTCGGGTGGGTCAGGAGACTTTACCGTTGGTGAGACTGTTACGGGAGGTACCACAAACGTCACTGCCGATGTGAAGTCTTGGGATTCCTCTACTGGTAAGTTGATTGTTATCAATCGCTCTGGTAGGTTTACAATTCCTGAAACCCTAACAGGTAACACGTCTTCAGCGTCTTGGACTACCGCGTCTTACAACACGCTAAATAATGTTAATGATGATACTGACCTTAATTTCACTATTGAGACTCAGGCAGATAACATCATCGACTTCACTCAAGGCAATCCCTTCGGTGAATTTGGCAATCAAGGAAGTAGTATCTGATGTTAGGCACTTATTCATATCACGAGATTATTAAGAAGACGGTTGTTGCATTCGGCACCCTCTTCAATAATATCGAGCTGAGACGCACTAGCGGATCTAAAACTGAGGTTATGAAAGTGCCTCTTGCATATGGTCCCAGACAGAAGTTTCTAGCACGTCTCAGAGGCGTTGGAGACTTGTCTACTAAGGATCAGGTGCAGATCACCCTTCCACGTCTTTATTTTGAAATCAATAGTATTTCTTACGATGCAACTCGCAAAGTAAGTCCTACTCAGATTGTCAGAAATACAAAGGCAGATGGAAAGGAGATGAAGAGTTTCATGCCTATTCCTTATAACATTGGATTTGAATTAGGTATTCTATCAAAAAATCAAGATGATGCCCTGCAGATTCTTGAGCAGATCCTACCATTCTTCCAACCTTCTTTTAACATCACAATGAATCTGGTCCCAGATTTGGATGCTAAGAAAGATTATCCTGTGACTTTGCAGTCTATTGATTATCAGGATGAGTATGAAGGAGACTATGATACACGTCGCACATTGATTTATACTTTACAGTTTGTCGCAAAAACATATCTGTATGGTCCTGTTACAGATGTCAGTGGCGAGGTTATCAAGAAGGTCCAACTTGACTACAGTGCAGAAGCTGTTAGGACCGCACCTCGTGAAGTTCGTTATACCGTCACCCCCGATCCTATTACAGCGGATCCCGATGACAATTTCGGATTCAACGAGTTTACATCTACATATGTAGATTCTAAAGATTGGAATCCAGTGACGGGGCAAGATGAATAACTACGATGGGATTGAGGATGCATTACAGGTGGAGACGGATATCGTCCCTACCAACAAAGCTATTGAGAAGAGCGACGTGGTGGAGATACCAACTGCGACGAAGGATCAACTCAAAAAAGATTATGAATACACCAGAGGGCACCTTTATTCGCTTATTGAAAAAGGTCAAGAAGCGGTTGATGGGATCCTAGAGTTAGCTCAAGAATCTGAGCAACCAAGAGCATTCGAGGTTGCTGGACAACTAATCAAACATGTGGGAGACGTTGCTGACAAACTTGTAGATCTTCAAAAGAAGGTCAATGAGATTGAGAATCCCAAAAAAGGCAAAGAAGTTAATACTACCAACAACACCATGTTTGTCGGTAGCACTGCAGACCTTGCTAAATTCCTTAAGCAGCAAAAAGAATAAATAGCATAGTAGGAGTAAGTATTAACAATGTCAGTATTAAATGTTCTTGACACCCAAACAATTAGCGGTAGTGGCACTGGCTATATCGTCGTAAAGAGTGGTGTCGTTCGTGCTTATGCAGCCTCTGCATCTTCGATTCAATTTGATGCTGGTCCTGCTATCACGTTGGCTGCTGGTGAAGCAATTCTTCTTTCTGTAGGAAAATCAAAGAGTGGCACTATTTCTGCTGCAACAGATGCAGCGACAATGGTAGTTACTGTTGATGGCGGTGGCACACCTGCCCATCGTTTCGTGGTCGGAGATTACATTGCTACATCTGCAAATGGTGATGCTGCTTTTACTTCTGATTTTGTATCTGCTGCTGGCGGCGGGAAGAAGGTAACTGCTGTTACTAACACCACCATCACAACAGACTACGATAGTAGCGCTGCATCGGGGGATTATGCATTATCATCTGCCAAAACTGCCGCTGGGACTATTCCAGTTATTCAAAGAGCAGTCAAACTCACCGCTGGATCTGCTGACGTTGTTGTCGAGCAAGTCCAAGTCGTCGGAGGATAAAGAATGCCCGCCGTCTCCAGAAAACAACAAAGATTCTTCGGGATGGTTAGAGCGGCTCAGAAGGGGGAATTGGGGCAAGCGTCGCCTGAGGTTTCCAGAGTTGCTGCCAGCATAAAAAAGAAAGACGCCAAGGATTTTGCATCCACTAAACACAAAGGTCTGCCTGAGAAAAAAATGAAAAAGGAAGATTACAAGTATCCTCTATATGCACCATACACTAAGGTGGATGAGTTTCATGCCAACAAAAAACCGTTGGATGAAGAAGGATATGATCACTGGAGAGATAAGCAACTTGAGAAGTATGGCTCAGGTTATAGATCCGCAGGTAGTCGTCGTGGTATTGCAAGGTCTGGTGGGACACAACCCAAACCTATGCCTAAGAAAAAGGAAAGTGGTAAAGACTCTGCCCTTGACTATGTGAAGAAGTCCATTGAAGCGAAGTATGGCAAGGGTGCCATCATGGATACTTCTAAGAAAAAGAAGAATGAAGAATATGTAGCTGAGAAAAAAGATTGCGTCAAGAAAAAGACCATGCACAACTGTGCTAAGAAGGTCTGCTCTGAGCAATGGGGTGTTGGTGAGTGTGTTTACGGACAACATGCTGTCCCTGATGCTGATGGTAATGTCGCGTGGTATGACGTAATGTTTGAGCATGGCATCGAGAAAGGTGTGGATGTATCAACACTAGAAGTTTTGGAAGAAGGATCTCACGGTGAGCATGTTGAGCATGAAGGTGAGATGGTTGAAGCAAAGGTTGACACCTATAAAAAATTAGATGATGAAGGTAAAGAAGATGCAAGAAACTTGCGTAAGTTTGGCACCTCTCACAATCAGCATGGACATGCTGTTTTAAGGAGAGCACTTCATCGCTCACGCCGTGGAGATAAAAAGGTGAAAGGTGAAAAACCAGTATATGAGAAAGAGAGCGTAGAGCATATCGAAGAGAAGAAGAAAGGTCTCTGGGATAACATTCATGCCAAGCGTAAGCGTGGTGAAGCACCTGCTAAGAAAGGTGACAAGGATTACCCCAAGACTCTTAACGTTGAAGGTTATGATAAACCCGACGAGAAGTTGAAGACTGATCGTAATATGTTTAACATTCCTAAGGAAAAGCAGAATGCTGCAAAGGAGCGTCTTCTCGCTAAAGCAAAAGCAAAGCGTGCAAAACTGAAAGAAGATACCTTGATGGAAAAAGGAATGTCCGAGAAGGATATGGATTCTGTCCTTAAGGGTCACAAGTATAGTAAGAAACAACTCATGGACATGAGTAAGAAGTCTACAAAAGAAGGTAGACATGGTGAAGCACAGTCCATGTATAAGGCTGCTCGTGCCGTGAAGGAAGAAACCATCAATGAGCGTGGTGACTTCTGGCATCCCGATCCTGATCAGGATCGTAAATTGGGTGGTCCTGGCGCTAACCAGCGTGCTCGTGAGGATCGTGCTGCTGCATCTAAACCTGCTGCTAAGAAGGAAGATCCTAAGAAACTGCGTAAGGGTGAGTCCTACATGGACTATGCTAAGCGTCAGAAGGGTTACACTCCTCCTAAGAAAGAAGGTTTGCGTGACAAGATCAAGCGTAAGCTCGGTCTAAAGAAAGAAGGCACTATTACTTACAAAGAGTTTATTGCAGAAGGCAACCGCACAGGTCGCATGATGCATAAGTCCAAGACTCAGGTTACTGGACACATCAGTGCTGATAGAGGATCAGACGAGAAGAAAAATCGCGAGAAGCGTAAAGGACTTGAGAAAGATCTCAAGAAGCATGGCATCGGTCACAAGAAAGGTGTGGGCGAATATAAGTATGACAGTGGAGAAACTGGCCGAGAAGTTTCCTATCAGACCTCAAAACCTGATAAGATGTCTAAACGGCGCTTTGGCAAAGTCATGCGTCGCCTCGGTAGAAAGCATGGGCAAGAGTCAGTAATCACTAAAGATAAGGACAAATCTGCCAAATTGCACTATACTGAGAAAGGTAGTAAAGCTAAATCCGATTCTATTGGAAAAACTAAAGCGGGTAAACATCCCGACAGTTACGGAGAGACTTCAGGCACTAAGGTCAGAAGTGGAAAACTCCCTAAGAAAACTAACAAAGGAGCATATCATTATGGCTAGTCAAACGCCTGAAGGTGTTTGGGTGTGTGCACATTGTGGACTCACTGCACCTCGTGGACACTGGCGTCCTAAAACTTGGATCGAAAAGCACGAGATGAATTGTGCATCTAACCCTAAAAACAAAAAATGAAATCTTTCTCTGAATTCAACAAAGAAACTGTCGATGAAGGTGTAGGTCTATCAGTCGCGAGAGCGATTGACAAGACTAATCCCCCATTGGGTAGACCTTCAAGACGTAGGGCGGTTTCTAATGCGTTGAAGATGAGAGAAGTAATGAAGGGTGCTAAGAAGCGCAAAGATGAAAAGGGTAAGTCTCCTGTAAATTTCATGCAGGATAAAGACTATCAAAAAGAGGACTGGCAGAAAAAGTCAGGCAAAAATGATGAAGGTGGATTGAATGAAAAAGGACGCAAGAGCTACGAAAGAGAAAATCCAGGAAGCGATCTTAAGAGACCTTCAAAGAAAGTTGGGAACCCTCGTAGAGCGAGTTTTTGTGCGCGAATGAGCGGCATGAAAAAGAAACTCACTTCTAAAAAAACTGCGAATGATCCCGATAGCAGAATTAACAAATCACTTAGAGCTTGGAATTGTTGAGGTAGGTTATTATGGAATTTTCGGACTTCTCCCTTGAAAGAAAGGAGTGTGAGAAGTGTGGTGCCACATGGATCAATGGTAAACATGTATGGCGCGGCACTGGAGCACAGAGCGAATCTTCAGAGTTAGATCTGGCAGGTCTAGTTTGTAATAAGTATGGTAATCACCAGTGTATCAATCCTATGAAAGGGCAGGATGGTGGACAAACTTGGGAGTATCGTGCTGGGTATATTGATGGTATGATTGAGGGAAGAAAGAAGGCTCTCACTGACTTTAATACGTCAGTAGATCCTGACTGAATTGTAACGACTAGGCAAAATTACACATACATAAGGTAGTTGCATAACGAGACTTAATGAAGTTTTTAGTTGCATTTCTTGCCTCATTTTTTATTGCCCTACCAGCATGGGCAGTTGATGTTACAATGGGATCGAATGGTAATCTGATTTTTGATCCTAGCGACATTAGTATTTCAGTTGGAGATACTGTCCATTTTGTTAATGGTATGTTGCCGCCTCACAATATCATCGTTGAAGGAAGAGAAGATCTCAGCAGAGAATCTTTGATGTTTTCACCAGGTGAATCTCAAGATATTACTTTTAACGAAGCAGGAGATTATGAATTCTTCTGTGCACCCCACCAAGGCGCTGGCATGACGGGGGTGATTCACGTTTCATGAGACAGATTAACGTTACTGTCCTAAACATAACGGTTGCGATATTGGATTTCCTCTATCGTAATCGAGATATACAACGTTTTTGGGTGTTAGAGGTTATTGCTCGTGCACCCTATTTTGCTTTCTTGAGTGTCCTCCATTACAAGGAGTCTCTAGGATTAAGGACTGAAGCACACTTTCATTTAATGAAAGAGCACTTTTATCAAACAGTCAATGAAACAGAACACTTACAAGAAATGGAAAGACGTGGAGGCGCTGATCGTTGGATTGATCGCTTCCTCGCTTATCATTTGGTTCTTATCTACTATTGGTGTAACGTGGGGTATTATTTTATTGCTCCTAAGTCTGCTTATCATCTGAGTGAGCAAGTTGAGATACATGCTGCTCACACATATGAGAAATACCTGACAACCCATGAAGATGAGAAAATACTTGCTATAATGAAAGACGAACAGCAGCACGCAAAAGAGCTGTCTGATGCTATAGCAATGCTCACATAGAATTTACAAAGTATGAAAGTAGGAATTATTGGTCTCGGTCGTATGGGCGAGGGCATGTCCCGTCGTCTGATGAAAAATGGTCATGAGGTGTGGGGATTCCGTAGGAATCTCAAGAAAGCCGAAGAGGCATATGAAAATGGTCATGTCTCTGGCATTGCTTACACACTCAAACAACTTGTAGAAGTTGTGCACAGGCAGCCATCCATCTATGGAGAGAAGTCAGGTGAAACAATGTATTCACCTGCAGTCTTTATGATGGTTGTACCTGCAGAAAACGTAGAGGATACTATCAATGAGTTACTACAATTTTGTAGTGAAGGAGATATTATTATTGATCATGGCAATAGCAATTTTAAGGACAGTCGGAAAAGAGCCGAGCGTCTTGCAAAATTGGGCATCGCGTATATTGACTGTGGCACTTCTGGTGGTGTTTACGGTTTGGACCGTGGATACTGTCTTATGGTTGGTGGCGGAGATACTGCAGTATCCGCCTGCTCTTCAATCTTTAATGCACTCGCACCAGGCATTGAGTCAGCACCTCGTACAGAGACTGGCGATTACATAAGTCCTGCAGAGCGTGGATGGTTGCATTGTGGTGGTCCTGGCGCAGGACACTTTGTCAAAATGGTACATAATGGTGTAGAATATGGTATCATGCAAGCCTATGCAGAGGGTTTTAATATCCTTAAAGAGGCAAATGCAGGAAGAGCTTATGTGGCTGAGGGTGACGCCGAAGTGGCTCCCATGGAATGCCCCGAAGATTATTGTTACGACATTGATGTACCTGAGGTTGCTGAGTTGTGGCGTCGCGGTAGCGTGGTTGGGAGTTGGTTACTTGATCTTACTGCGTCTGTACTACGAAGCGACCCTCAACTTGATAAGTTTGACGGGGGTGTCAGTGACAGTGGCGAAGGTCGTTGGACTGTTCATACCGCTGTGGACCTTGGCGTACCCGCTCCTGTATTATCTGCTGCTCTTTATGAGAGATTCTCTTCCAGAGGACTAGGCAAATTTGCATATAAAATCCTTAACGGGATGCGTTACATGTTTGGAGGACACAACGTACGATGAAACAAACTGAAAACAACCAACAACTACTAGAGAGGTTTGAAAAAAGAATCAAACAACTCTCAGAAGAGCAAGGCAAACTTGATGTTGCCTATGAGAGGTGGTTGGAGTTGGACAAACAACTGACTCGATTGGAGGGATCAAAGCAAGCCATTGAATATCTAGAGTATGGTAAACTTCCTAATGATGGTCAACACACTGGCATGAAAGACCATGCACCTCGGTGATTTTCTTAAATGGATCGCGGTACCCTTTGTATTATCCACAATATATTTCGGGGTACGAAAAGGTGAAAATGTCTACTACGAATCGGATGATTATGACGGAAATGGAACAGCGCACTAAGGGTCTTGTTATTTTTGGTGCCACTGGTGATTTGTGTAAAAAGAAAATTATCCCTGCACTTTATAATCTCTGGAAGAAAGGTCTTCTTCCAGAGAATTTTGTTATAACAGGGACTGCTCGACGAGAACCTACAGTAGAGCAGTGGAAACAATCACTTGGTGATTACCCAGAAAAGTTTTTCCACCATCTGGATTATGTTTCAACGGATCTGACTAATCCAGAAACGTTTACTCACTTACCAGATTACTTAGAAGATAATACATATTTCCTATCAGTACCTCCAGAAAGATATGAAGATGCTATCATCAATCTCAAAGAAGCAGGACTCCTTGACGACCCAGAAAGATCCCGTCTGGTTGTGGAGAAACCCTTTGGGCACGATTATAAATCTGCTGATCATCTACAGTCTGTGGTTGGGAGATATTTACGCGAAAAGCAAGTTTATCGTATCGATCATTATCTTGGTAAAGATACTGTTAACAATATTCTTGCTACGCGCTTTAGCAATATTTTGCTTG
>Ga0208130_1000402_pt1 | contig 22923 bp, 21 predicted proteins | sample ETNtaG_31_FD_185771 | JGI IMG/M metagenome (GOLD analysis project Ga0208130, IMG submission 185771) | Marine microbial and viral communities from oxygen minimum zone, Eastern Pacific Ocean - ETNP201310SV78 (SPAdes) (version 2) | ecosystem: Environmental > Aquatic > Marine > Oceanic ...
CTTTTGTATTGGTTGATAACAAACTTTACCATCGGTTGCATAAGTCATAAACTTAAACACATCTCCAGAAGTCCAGTCTAAAAATGCTTCACCTGTATTAAGCGTAACTACTCCATTGGCAAGACTAATACTAGCACCCTCTACTGAAGAAGGCCCTGAATTAAACCAAAGGGCTCCTATTTCATAAGTCAATGCATCTCCGTCTGGATCACTGTAAATAGCATCAAGAGGAACTGAAATTCCTCCACTATCAACCGGTGTCTCCAACACAGGGAAATCAGTATTTATTGTTGGACAGTTGTTCTCAGTTGTGCTACTATCAGTTGAGGTTGTCTCTGTCGACTGTTGGGTTATTATTGAAAAGTCAATATCTTTTATCTCAGTTAAAGAATGTTCAGTTAAAAAAGTTTCTGGTAAATTTGGATTATTAGACCAACCAAAACTGGCAATCAAGACAAATAAATAAAGTATTTTTTTCATATGAAGAGGTTTTGCTCCAAAATTGGAGGTAGCACGAAAAACTAATATAAATAATTTTAGAGGGATTTCAAAAAAAATTTCTGTTATTAATAAAAGAATTTTATATTAAGGAATATTATTTAATTTCATGAAATTAAAATCTTTTATTGTTGTTGCATTTTTAAGTTTTAATATCTTTTCACAAAACAAAAACACAAAGCAAAATGTGTTAATTTACACCTATACTGATGGCTTTGTTCATAATGACGCTATTAAATATGGTTTAAAGTTGATTGATTCTCTGGGTGTTAAAAATGATTTTAACGTGGTGCACTCTGATACAAAAGACTCGTTCATGAACAAAAATTTGCACACTTATGATGCTGTTATTTTTTTGTGTACAACACTTAATGTCCTAGATGAATTAGGTCAAGATAACTTAAAAAACTTTATTCGATCAGGCAAAGGCTTTGTTGGAATTCATGCTGCTGCAGATACTGAATATGATTGGCCGTGGTACGGAAGACTCGTTGGAGCTTATTTTCAAAGTCATCCAGAAGGCACCCCTAAAGCAACAATTCATACAACTTCCAATAATACTTTTTTTACATCTCATCTTGAAAAAAAATGGGAAATAGAGGACGAATGGTATAATTATAATTTTAGAAATCTTGATATTATCCCCTTACTAATGTTAGATGAAAACACTTATGAAGGAGGAATTAACGGAAACAATCATCCAATTACATGGTATCACGAATTTGAAGGCGGTAAGTCCTTTTATACAGGATTGGGCCACCAAAAAGAAACTTATGAAGACGCAAGATTTCAAAAACTTTTAGAAAATGGCATATTGTATGCAATTAATAGAATACAGTAAACTATTCTTTTATTTTCAAAATTAATTTCCCCATCTTATCTCCTGAGAATAATCTTAAAAATGTTTCTCTAAAATTTTCAATACCACTATAGACATCTTCTTTATAAGATAATTTACCTTCCAAAATCCAAAGAGACATCTGTTTCATTGCCTCAGAATATTTTGGAGCATAATCAAGCACTACCATTCCTTTCATTGAGGCTCGATTAACAAGAAGTGATAGGTAGTTTTTGGGCCCTTCAATGTTTGACACAGCATTATATTGAGAAATTGCCCCACAAATAACTACTCTTGCTTTTTTTCTTAAAAAAATTAAAGCCGAATCCAAGATTTCTCCCCCAACATTATCAAAGTAAATATCGATTCCCTTCGGACAATGCTTTTTAATTCCTTCTATCAAATTTTCATTTTTATAATCAATAGCTCCATCAAAACCAAGTTTATCTGTAATATAATCGCATTTAGTTTTTCCACCTGCAATTCCAATAACTTTACATCCTTTGATTTTTGCAATCTGACCAACTACACTTCCAACAGCACCAGCGGCTCCAGAAACTAAAACAACATCACCTTGTTTAACCTCCCCGACTTCTAATATTCCAAAATAAGCTGTCATCCCAGGCATTCCAAGAATTCCTATATAATATGATAAAGGAGCCTTTTGAATATCTACTTTATAGAAATTTTCACCTTTAGTAATACAATAAGTTTGGACACCTCCCCATCCTGTAACATAGTCCCCAACATTAAATATTGTTTTTCCTTCAGTTTTTATAACTTTTCCGACTGACCCTGCACGCATAACATCATCTATTTCAACTGGAGGAATATATGAACGTGATTGATTGATCCATCCTCTCATTGCAGGATCTAAAGAAATATACTCTTGTTCAATTAGCATTTCTCCATCTGAAAGCTCTTTTAAATCAGTTTCAATAAGCTCCCAAGTATTTTTATCAGGTAATCCATTGGGACGTTTTTTTAAAATCTGCTGTTGATTGCAATTTTTGTTTTTCATCTATTAAATATTTTTGGGAAAAAAACAGGTGTATTTTTTTTGTAATCTTTATAATTTTGATCATCTCCCCATCTATTGTTGGCAATTTCCTCCAACAGATTAACTCCACTAACATTTTTTAAAAGTAGATAAACAAATATTGGAGTCAAAATTGCTAGGTATTGAAATCCAGAAAGTGAAGGAAAAGCAATTATAGTAATTCCTAGCCATAAAACAAACTCACCAAAATAATTTGGATGCCTTGAAATAGACCACAGTCCAGTATTTATAAAGTTTCCTTTATTTGTCGCTACGGCATTAAATCTTGTTTTTTGAATATCAGAAATAACCTCAATTAACCATCCGGTTAGCCACAAAAACACTCCGATTAAGGAAAATATAAAATTAGTTGATTGACTAGAGCTTATCATTGCTATAACTGGAAGCAGACACATAAAAACCCATAGTCCTTGAAGAATCCATGCGATCATGAATCTTAAAAAATTCTTTTTTATTTCATCAAAACGTAAATCTTTGCCAGCCCGCTTTACTCTTATGAATAAAAAAGAGCTTAGCCTTATAGCCCATAAACCAATTAAAGAAAGAGTAAAAAGCTTAGGAAAAAAAGGAGGGTTATCCTTCATGATTAAATTATATGATAAGAATATCAATATGGATATAAAGGTTATACCACCGGTAATATCAAAATAATGTTCTGTTTTAAAAACAAATGAAGGTAAAAACACAGCTATCTGTATCCCAAAAATAATAAGCCAGCTCTTTACGGCAATAGAATCCCATAAATTAGTTGTTATGGAAACATCACCAATTAAAATGGCTAGAGTGAAAGAGAAGCCAAGAACAAGTGCAGAAAACAATATTCTAATAAGTATATTTCTCATTGGTAATTAAAACACTTTGCCAATATAATTAAAAAGTATTCCTTTAAATTAACTTGAATTAAAAAATTAAACTTTTAAATAAACTTCTTTTAAAGCATTTGTAAAGGCTTGTACTTCAGGTAATGTCCCAACACTAATTCTACACCAATCATAAAATGGCGGGAATGGCCTTCCTATTCTAACTCCTTTTTCTAACATTTGCTTTCCTAAATCATCAATATGCTTCTTTGAATGAAAGAATACAAAATTCGTGTTGGAAGGAATATAATTTAACTTTAACTCGTCAAGAGTGTCTGTTATTAATTTTCTTCCTTGCTTTATTTTATTTAAAGAAAAATCATAAAATTCCTGATCTTCAAGAGCTTTTTCTGCAGCAGCAATAGCAAGAACATTACTCATTGCAACAACATTTGATCTTATTTGTTTTGCTAAATGAGGAGGTGCAATTAAGTACCCTATTCTAAGTCCTGCAAGTCCATAAACTTTTGAAAAAGTTTTTGATACAATAACATTTGCACCTTCTCTAACTAGTGTGTCCATTGAAGGATAATCTGCTTCCTGTATAAAATCATAGTACGCTTCATCGCTAAAAATAATTGTCTTTTTACTAGCATTCTTACAAAAATCTTTTAAAGAGTTTTTAGGTATTACAGTGCCTGTTGGATTATTTGGATTACATAAAAAAACCAGTTTAGTATTTGTATTTATTTGATCTTTAATTGAGTTCAAATCATAACCTTTATTTTTATCTACTGGTACCCAGCTAATTTTGGCTCCCCATTGTTCTGCAAAATCCATCATGGCAAGAAAAGTAGGCTGACCTGCTATTATCTCTCCTCCTCCTTGTGTAAAAGTAAGACCTGTTATCTTTAGTCCTTCTGTTGAGCCTCCTGTAATTATTATACTTTCAGGGTCTACTCCATGTTTTTTTGCAAGTTTAATTGCAAGCTTATCTGAATACGCATATGGATATCTACAGCCATGATCAAATGCTTTAACAACAGCCTTTTGTACTAATTCTGAGGGGCCGTATGGGTTTTCATTTGAACTTAACTTAATTGTTTCAAGAAGCGGTCTTGGGTTGAATTTTTTAATCTCTTGACTTGAAAGAACCATCTCTGGAGCTAATAAAAGTCCACCTATACCAACCGATGAACGTAGCCAATCTCTTCTGCTTTGCATAATACTTTTTATTTTTTGTTAATTTTTAATGTAGGATATGAAACGCCTAATTGTTCTAGGTAAGTATCATACTTTGTTTCATCGTAGTAGAATTTTTCTAACTCTTTTCTATAAGTTGCCATTATTTCAGTATTTAATTCAATAGGTGGAGGATCATCAGCTGTTATCATTGGCTTATATGTCTCCTCTTTTTTCTGAACATTTTCAAAATAATCTTTAGCTGAGGAAAGTAAGTTTGGTTGAACTAAAAAATCTAAAACTGTCATAGCTACCACTTTAGCTCCTGCCGTAGCTCCTTTATGAGCAATTGGAGTAGCCATAGTTATGGCATTAGACCAGTGATGCCCCTGAAGTCCTGGTATATTTGAAGGGAATCGCAGTGTTACAGTTGGAACTGTCCAAGAAACATCTCCAATATCATCAGAGCCACCACTCACCATGATTTTTGATGGTTTACCAATAGGATATAACTTGGTAGCTAATCCGTTATTATTATTTGAGTTTACCTCTTTTTGAACAGCCTTTGCTAGTATTTGATCTTCTTCTGACCATTTAGGTAATCCAACTTTTTTAATATTTTCATACATCGTTTCGGCAATTACTTTGTTAAAATGTCTAGGCCACGCAGTTCCAACAACTCTCGATGAAACTTTTGTATCTGTCATCATAGCAGCTCCAGCAGCAATATTATTAGCATCATTATACATTTTCATTATTCCATCATATTTAACATCCCTCAAATAATACCAGATTGATGCCTTGGAGGGAACGACATTTGGCTGATCTCCTGCGTCAGTAAAAATAGAATGTGATCTTTTCAAAGGATGTAAATGCTCTCTTTTATAATTCCAACCAACATTCATAAGCTCAGCTGCATCTAGTGAGCTTCTTCCTCTCCATGGAGCTCCTGCGGAGTGGGCTGCCTCTCCTTCAAAAGTATATTCAACTGAAATAAGGCCGGTCCCTCTAGCCTGACCCCAAGAAACACCAAGATTACTGCTTACATGAGTGAAAATACACATATCAACTCCATTAAATAATCCATCTCTTACATACCAAGCTTTTGAAGCAACTAACTCTTCAGCTATTCCAGGCCAAACAACTAAAGTTCCTTTAATTCCTTCAGATTTCATAACTTTTTGTACGGCTAAGGCGGCTGTAATGTTGACTGGAATTCCAGAATTGTGTCCTTCGCCATGCCCTGGAGCCCCTTCCACCATTGGCTTGTGATATGCTACACCAGGATATTGAGAAGCTTTAGGAATACAATCAACATCACTACCCAATGCAATGACTGGTCCATCACCATTTGACCACTTAGCAAACCATGCTGTCGGAATTCCTGAAACACCATATTCAATTTCAAAACTATTAGATTTAAGAATACTTGTTAAGTATTTTGAAGATTCTACTTCATGAAATCCTAATTCAGCAAAACTGAATATTTTATCAACCATGACCTGGGTCAGCTTATGATTTTCCCCAACAGTCGAAACGACTTCTGATTTAATTTTTTTTAATTTTGATTTAGAGTAATTGTTTTGAGCTACTAGACTTGAGGATAAGATCAAACTTGATATTAAAAATAAATTCTTTAAAAAATAATTTTTAAAATTTTTCATTTTAGTGTTTTTATACGATAGTTAATCTAAAAATATGAAAAATCATTTAATAGGGACTTGTTTAATAATATCTTATTTAATCATAAATGTTTATTTTGCATCAAAGATCCATAAATAATGAAAAGTATTTTTTTAATTATTTCACTAAATCTCATTTTTTCTTCTAGTTCTTTAAATCCAAAAACACAGATTTGCTCAAATAATTATATTCAATTAGAGGCCATTGAACTTCTTAGTAAAAGTATTTCATATCACGATTCAAAAAATATATGGAATAAATCTAGACTACTAATGAATATAGAAATGACAAGACCAAATAGACCAAAAAGAAATACTCAGGTTGAAATTGATATTTCAAAGTCTTATTTTAAATCAAAAGTTCTTCAAGAAGAAAATGAAATTGAACAAATGATAGAAAATGAAGTTTGTAAAATAACTTTTAATGGCAATACATCTTTTTCTATAGACGAAATAGAAAAGCATAAGTTAACATGTCAATACGCTCTTAAAATGAGAGATTATTATACTTATTTGTATGGATTGCCCATGAAGTTAAAAGATCCTGGAACTATTATACATCCTGAAGTGAATTCTAAGGTTTTTAAAGGAAAAAAATATCTTGTTTTAAAGGTTGATTATGAGCAATCTGTTGGATCAGATAGATGGTATTTTTATTTTAATCCAAAATCATATGCACTTGAAGCATATCAGTTTTTTCATGATGAAAATAAAAATGATGGAGAATATATTTTACTCTCCGATGAAAAAGAAATAAATGGAATTAAAATGCCTAAAATTAGATCATGGTTTTACAACAAAGATGATCAGTATTTGGGTACCGATACTTTAAAATAAGTTTGTAATGAAAATTATTAGATCCCGGTTCTTTCTTATTATTTTATTTTTATTTCTTTCAATACTTGGTAGCTTTAGATTATATTTTAACATAAACGATATTCCAATATATGACCCTGTTCTTGCATTTAACTTTCTTTTTAATAGAAATGAAATTTCTCAGTATGAAAATTTATCTGAGCTTCTAGGTTATAAAAAAGACGATAAATTATTGATTATTCATGCGGATGATTTAGGCTTGTCCGAATCTGTAAATCAAGCATCATTTGATGCGTTAAATAATGGATATGTCAATTCTGCTAGTGTCATGATTCCTGCTCCAAAGACATTAGAAGTTGCTAAGTACTTTAAGCAAAACCCTAATACAGATTTAGGATTGCATTTAACTTTTACAGCAGAGTGGGAAAATTATAAATGGTCAGGAATTAGTTCAAATGAATCTATTCCCTCTCTAATTAACGATAAAGGTAATTTTTTTGAAAAGAAAAAATCTTTCATAAAAAGAGGAGATCCTTTAGATGTCAAAAAAGAATTGCAAGCTCAAATTGATTATGCAAGATCAATTGGAATTATCCCTACTCACCTTGACAGTCATGAGGGAGCTTTGTTTTTTTCTCCAGAGTTTTTCAAGATTTATCTTGAGCTTGGAAAGCTAAACAAATTACCTGTTTTTATTCCTCAAGTTTTAGCACCCCACTTTAAAAAGAGCACGAAACAAAAAAAAAATATGGTTGTGGTGAATAAAATGTATATGGCCGATAAAAATATTTCTTTTAAAGATTGGCCAAAATATTATAATGACATTTTAAATAATTTATCTCCTGGTTTAAATGAAATAATAGTTCATCTGGGCTATGATAATGATGAATTGAAAGAAATTACATCAAGAAGAATTGCTTACGGATCTAAATGGAGAAATTTAGATCTCATTGTAGTTTCTAGTAAAGAGTTTAAAAGAGCATTAATTAATAATAATATCAAGTTAGTTACCTGGAGACAAATAAAAAATATTTTATATCCAAGCAATAAAGTGTTGCTGAATTAAAAAAATGGTAACTTTTAATTCTAAAAAAAATAATTATTTTTTTAAATGAAAAATAGATTTATTTTAATTTAAATTGAAATATGAAAAATAATAATATTTCCATTAAAGATATTTTTTTTATTCTTAAAAACCCTAATGAACTCAAATTAAATAGTTCTACAAAAAAAGAAATAAATAAAAGTTATGAGCGAGTTCAAAAAATTGCTAAAAATGAAAAAGCAGTTTATGGAATAAACACAGGCTTTGGACCGCTTTGCACTAAAAAAGTTTCATCTAAAGAAACAAAATCTTTACAAGAAAAGTTATTGCTTAGTCACTCTGTTGGGATAGGAAATCCAATAAGTCCAGAATTATCAAAACTAATGTTAATTTGCAAAACAAAATCATTATCAAAAGGTTATTCTGGTATTCGTTTGAAAGTTTTAGACCGCATTATTTATTTCATTCAAAATAATCTTACTCCACTTGTTCCAGAAAAAGGATCAGTTGGGGCTTCGGGAGATTTAGCTCCTCTTGCTCATTTATTTCTTCCTCTAATTGGTAAGGGGTTTTTTTGGGATGGTATCAAAAAAATTGATGCGACTAAGGTTTTAAAAAAACACAATCTCAAGCCTATTATTTTACATGCAAAAGAAGGGCTTGCATTAATTAATGGAACTCAATTTATCTTAGCTCACGCTTTAAAAGCAATTTCAAAGCTTGATTATTTAATAGATTTAGCAGACTTAGCTGCTGCTATGTCTTTAGAAGGCTTTCAAGGAAGTCTTGCTCCTTTTAAAAAAGAACTTCATGAACTTAGACCTTATGCTGGAAACAAAAAAGTAGCTAGTCGTATTAGGGGTCTATTAAAAAATTCTGAAAATTCTAAATCTCATAAAAACTGTGATCGAGTTCAAGACCCCTACTCAATTAGATGTACTCCACAAGTTCATGGTGCAACCAGGAATGCTTTAAGCCATTTAAAAGATCTTGTGACTATTGAAATCAATTCTGTTACAGATAATCCAATAATTATTGATGATAATGTTTCTATTTCTGGAGGGAATTTTCACGGTCAGCCTCTAGCAATAGCTCTTGATTATTTAAAAATAGCTGCATCTGAGATAGGTAATATTTCTGACAGAAGAAGTTATTTGCTATTAGAAGGTCTTTTTGGTTTGCCAGTTATGCTTACTGAAAACCCTGGACTTAATTCTGGTTTTATGATAACACAATATACAACTGCTGCTTTAGTCTCGGAAAACAAGTCGTTATGTTTTCCTTCGTCTGCAGATAGTATTCCAACCGGCATGGGTCAAGAGGATCATGTTTCAATGGGAAGTATTTCTGGACGTAAATGCATAGAAGTAATTGAAAACCTTGAAAAAATTCTTGCAATTGAATTATTACATTCTGCTCAAGCATTAGAATTTAGACGTCCAAATAAATTTTCTTCTCCAATTGAAAAAACTCTCATAAATATTCGTGAGAAAGTTAAGAAACTTGAAAATGATAGAATTTTAAGTTATGATATTGAAAAAATAGTTGAGTTAATACAAAAAAAGGCCATTAATGTTTTTCCAGATATATGACGTTTAAAGAACAAATTCTTCAGGGGATTCCAACAAAACTTCCAGAGCCTAAATCCTATGATTTAAGTCTTAATCCCGCTCCAAAAAGAAAGCAAATTTTAAATTTGAAGGAGAAAAAATTAGCTGTCAAAAATGCACTACGCTATTTTCCAAAAAAATGGCATAAAACTCTGGCTCAAGACTTTTTAAGTGAACTTAATGATTACGGTAGAATATATATGCTCCGTTTCAGACCTAAATATTCAATCCATGCTCGTCCATTAGATGAATATCCTGGGAGAACTGATGAGGTGAGATCAATTATGCTAATGATCCAAAACAACTTAGATATAAATATTGCTCAACATCCACAAGAACTTATAACTTATGGAGGTAATGGCGCTGTTTTTCAAAATTGGGCTCAATATTTACTAACTATGAAATATTTAGCTACGATGAATGAAGATCAAACACTTCATCTTTATTCAGGACATCCAATGGGGTTGTTTCCATCTTCAAAAAAATCTCCAAGACTAGTAATAACCAATGGAATGATGATCCCTAATTATTCGAAACCAGATGATTGGGAAAAATTTAATGCTATTGGGGTAACACAGTTTGGTCAAATGACCGCAGGTTCATTTATGTATATTGGGCCACAAGGCATAGTTCATGGAACAACAATTACTTTAATGAATGCTTTTAGAAAAGTTTTAAAGAAAAATGAACTTGTTGATGGGAAGGTGTTTCTTACCTCGGGATTAGGGGGTATGAGTGGTGCACAACCAAAAGCAGCAAAAATCGTTGGATGTGTTTCAGTTACTGTAGAAATAAATCCTGCTGCTGCAAAAAAAAGATATGATCAAGGCTGGGTCGATGTTTTAATTTCTGATATTAACAGTTTAGTTGTTTTAGTTAAGAATGCACAATCTTCAAAAAAGACAGTCTCAATAGCTTTTATCGGAAATATAGTTGATGTTTGGGAAATATTTTTTAAAGAAAATATTATTGTAACCATTGGTTCAGATCAAACCTCACTTCATAATCCTTGGTCTGGAGGTTATTATCCTTCAGGAGTTAGTTTCGAGAAATCAAAAAAGATGTTAAAAGATGATCCCATTTTGTTTAAAAAAAAGGTTCAAGAATCATTAAGGAGGCACTCCAAAGCTATCAAACGGCATGTTGAAAAAGGAACATATTTCTTTGATTATGGAAATGCTTTCTTATTGGAAGCTTCAAGAGCAGGAGGAGAAGTATTAAATGATGAAAAAACAGAATTTTGTTATCCCTCTTATGTCCAAGATATTTTAGGGCCAAAATGTTTTGATTATGGTTTTGGTCCCTTTAGGTGGGTTTGTACATCAGGGAATCCTAAAGACCTAGAGACTACTGACAAAATTGCTAGAGATGTATTATTAAATATTAAAGAAAAAGCACCTAAAGAAATTCACGGTCAATTAGATGACAATATAAAGTGGATAGAAGATGCTCAAAAAAATAAATTAGTCGTTGGTTCTCAGGCTAGAATTCTTTATGCTGATTCTCAGGGAAGAATTGAAATTGCTAAAGCATTTAATTTAGCAATTTCTGAAAGAAAAATAGGTCCAATTATTCTCGGAAGAGACCATCATGATGTGAGTGGAACTGACTCGCCTTACCGAGAGACATCTAATATTTATGATGGAAGTAAATTCACAGCTGACATGGCAATACATAATGTAATTGGTGATAGTTTTAGAGGAGCTACTTGGGTATCAATACATAATGGAGGAGGAGTTGGATGGGGAGAAGTTATAAATGGTGGATTTGGAATGCTTCTTGATGGTACAAAAAAATCAGAAAAAAAATTAAAAAAAATGTTATTTTTTGATGTTAACAATGGAATAGCAAGAAGAAGTTGGGCTAGAAATGAGGAGGCGATTTTTACAATTAAAAAAGAAATGGCTCGATCTCAGAATTTAAATGTATTAATCCCAGAAAATGTAGAAAATGAAATAATTGACTCTCTATTTAAATGAAAATTTTATTTAAAAATATAAAAGGGCTCCTTCAAACCATTGGAAAGGAAATATCATACCTGAAAGGGCTTGAAATGAAAAACTTATCCCAAATCAACAATGCTTATTTAATAATAAGTGATGATAGTATAATTGATTTTGGAGAAATGCATTCTTGCCCAAAACCATATGTAGATAAAATTATTGATGCTAATGGAAAGTATATTCTACCAGCATGGTGTGATTCTCATACTCACCTAGTCTATTCTGGTTCCAGAGAAAATGAGTATGTTGATAGAATCAATGGTTTATCATACGAAGAAATTTCAAAAAATGGAGGTGGAATCCTAAACTCAGCAAAAGAACTTAAAAATACTTCCAGCAAACAATTGTATGATCAAAGCGCTAAACGTCTAGAAGAGATTATCAATTTGGGAACTGGAGCTGTTGAGATTAAGTCAGGTTACGGACTTTGTCTTTCAGAAGAAATAAAAATGCTTGAAGTAATTAATAAATTAAATGAAAACTATGATATTTCAATTCAATCAACATTTTTAGCAGCACATGCTGTGCCAGAAAAATTCAAAAACAATAAAAAAAAATATATAAATCAAATAGTTAAAGAATGGATTCCATTTGTTGCTAAAAAAAAATTAGCTAAATATATTGATATTTTTTGCGAAAAAGAATATTTCAATCTTCCTGAAACTAAACAAATTCTTGAGGCTGGAGTGGAAAATGGATTTATACCAAAAGTTCATGTTAATCAATTTAATTCTATCGGAGGGGTAGAGCTTTGTAGAGAATATAACGCCCTAACAATTGATCATCTTGAAGTTCTTACTAAAGACGATTTAAATATATTAAAAAACAGTAGTATTATGCCAGTTGGCCTTCCAAACTGTTCTTTTTTCTTAAATATACCATATACACCTGGACGAAAAATTATTGACAATAATATCCCTTTTACACTAGCTTCTGATTTTAATCCTGGCTCGTCTCCATCTGGAAATATGAATTTAGTAATTTCTCTTGCCTGCTCTAAAATGGGATTATCTCCTGAGGAAGCAATTAATGCTGCAACTATAAATGGAGCCTATGCAATGGGGCTTTCAAAAGAATTAGGCAGTATTACTATAGGCAAAAAAGCTAATTTAATTTTGACAAAATCAATTTCTTCTTATTCAATGATTCCGTATGCTTTTGGATCGAATTTAATTGAAGATGTTTATATTAACGGGAAATCCATTAATAATCTGTGAATAAATTAGACAAATTTTATCGTCTCCCAAGTAAACAATTTTGGAATGGACGTTTATCTTCAGAAGATAATCCAAATGAATATTGGCATGAAAATATTTTTATTGATAACGGTATAGGAAATATAAATTCTATGAGTGATGTTGGGATTTTAGGTTATGTTTGTGATGAGGGAGTAAAAAGAAACAATGGAAGAAAAGGGGCTGTTAATGGTCCAAAATCAATTAGAGAGCAATTAGGGAAATTATCTTTTCATACTGAAAAGAATGTTTCTGATTATGGAGATGTAATTTGTATAGATAATAATATGGAAAATGCTCAAGAAGTATTTTCTAATATGACAAAAAAGATAGTTGAAGCTGGTCAATTATGTATTGGCATTGGAGGTGGTCATGATCTAGCATATGGGCATTTTTGTGGAATTAAGAAAGCTCTTAAAAAATCTAAAATTGGAATTATAAATTTTGATGCTCACTTTGATTTAAGACCTCCAAATAAAAAAAGTAATTCAGGTACTCCTTTTCATCAAATATTAAGTAAGTTTAATAACCAAGTAAATTATTTACCTGTTGGAATTCAAAAGTTTTCAAATCCAGAATCTTTATATAAAATTGCTTCTAAATTTAAAATTGATTATATACCAATTGAAGATTGTACACTCAATAACATGAAAAATATATTCATTCTAGTCGATAACTTTATTAAAGAATCTGAATTTATATATCTAAGTATTGATTTAGATGGTTTCGCATCATGTCATGCTCCTGGGGTTAGTGCACCCGGACCCTTTGGGTTTTCAGTAGAGTTTTTTAGAATTTTATTTAAATATATCTTAAAAACAAAAAAGGTGGTAGCTATTGATATTGTAGAGTTAAATCCTTTATATGATATTGACTCGATAACTGCAAAGTTAGCGGCACAAATTATTAATATGGCCGTCACAAAATAATTAAAAAATAAAAAAAGAGAGATACTATCACTAATAAAGTTTTCTACTTAAAATTTCATTTTTAATTTCTTTTTTAAGATCTAGTAGGATATTTCTAAATCCTTTAATGAATAATGTAACAAAGTATCTATGCCTAAGTTTTAAGTTTATGTAATTTCTCGCGTATGATTTTTTTGAGATTTCATTAATTTCTTTTTTTGTTTTCTCAAAATAATTATCACTTCCATTAAATCTCAATTGCATTTCTTCCTGAGTTGTTTCAATAATGTTAATTAGTTTGGGATCTTTATCTTTCATAATCTGCTCTTTGAAACTTAATTGTAAATCTATCTCCATTTCAACATTTTTAATCACTTGTTCGTATGATCTGAATATTAATTGATTGATTAAAAGCTTGATTTTTTCATTTTTAATTATGCTAAAAGAACCATCCTTAGTAACCATATTTAATGTAGCTAAGGGAGGGTGAAATTCTCTAAAATCAAGAAATAAATTATGAAAAGTTGCATCATATTTGTTTTTAGAAAAAACTCTAGATACAGAATCAGTATTTATTTTATCCCAATTTTTAGAAAAATAGTCATACCAAACACTGTCAGACTTGAATGTTTTAAGCCTTGACTTTGTGTAATTTTCAGTTTGTTCTATATCATTTAAAATTGATTCTAATATTATTATTTCCTTCTTTTCATCCTCTTTCTTCAAACTAATTCCATTTAACCAATAAGAAATTGTTATACCTAATACAATTACAAAAAACTCCAATGAATATTTAATTATGTATCTTTTCATATATAAATTTTAAACATTTTAAAATATGAAAAAATTACTATTTTATTGTCTTATGCTATTAGTAAATATTTCTTTTAGTCAAAAAATAGAACGTATTAATAGCTCTGAACATCTTAAAAAAAATTATCCATTTTCTGAGGCAACAATTGTAAATAATGTCATTTATCTTTCAGGGGAAATAGGCACACTCCCGAATGGGGAATTAATTAAGGGCGGGATAACAGCAGAGACAAAACAAACACTTACAAATATCAAAAATACATTAAATAGAATGGGGGCCTCAATGGATGATGTTTTTAAATGTACTTGCATGTTAGCAGATATTTCAGAATGGGCGGAAATGAGTGCTGAATATGTTAAGCATTTTAAAAAAGATAAACTACCTGCCAGAAGTGCTTTTGCCGGAAGTGGTCTTGCATTAAATGCTAAATTAGAGATAGAATGTATGGCTTTAAAAATTGAAAAATGAAACGTTATTTTTTGATTTTTTTATTTTCAACTCTAAGTTGCTCAGAAAAGCCCTCTAATGAATTTGATTTTAAAGGAAATCATATTGCAATAATGGTAAATGATATGAAAAAAACTGGAGATTTTTATGCAAAAATTCTTAAAATGAATGAGCTTAATATAAAATCGACAGGACTTGCTCATAGATGGTTTAAATTAAATGATGGATTAGAGATTCATTTGGTAAGTAGTTCTGAAAAAATATCTGAAAAAAATAAAAATAATCATTTAGCGATAGAAATTGATAATATCAAAACCATTACTTCTTACTTAAAAGAAAAAAGAATTGACTACTATGATTGGTATGGAAATCTTAATCAGGTTCAAGAAAGATTTGATGGTGTTCTTCAAATATATCTCGAAGATCCTGAGGGTAATTGGATAGAAATTAATCAAAAATGAAAATTAGATCCAATGATTTAAAAAAATTAATATTTCTTTCTAATGGTATCATCATATTTTTCTATAGTTTTTATTTTTTTAATTGGGAGCCAACTATAATTGGTGTTTTTAGAGAACTTCTAATTCTTCCCGCGCTTTTATTACAGTTTTTTTTGGCTTTAGTTCTCGTAGTTAATTTATTGACAAAAAAAATGAAGCTAAGCATTTATAGCTTGATTCATATAATTTTAACCATTTTATTAATAATCTCTTTTCAGTCATAAATAATTAATACTTGCGCGTACTTAGATTTTAATTGTTACTTAATAGTTACTACAAAGTATAAAGTTACTAATGGATAAAAGTATATTGATATGTATTTTTGTTCTAATTAAATTATGTAAAATGAAGAAAGTTTTAGCATTTGGAGCTAGTTCATCTAAAAAATCAATAAATAAAATCTTAGCTAGTTTTGCTGCCAATCAAATTGAAAATTCTAATATTAATTTATTAGATCTTAATGATTTTGAAATGCCTATTTATAGCGAAGATTATGAAAATGAAAATGGTATTCCAAAAGCCGCATTTCAGTTCAAAAAGGAATTGAATTCTTCTGATGGAATTATAATTTCTTTTGCAGAACATAATGGTGCCTACACAGCTGCCTTTAAAAATATTTTTGATTGGATTTCAAGAGTTGAAAAAGTTGTTTGGTGTAATAAGCCTATGATGTTATTGTCGACTTCAGATGGCGATAGAGGAGCTAGTTCTGTATTAAAAATTGCACATGAACGAATCTCAAGGGGAAATCCTTTTGACATTCCGGTGTTTTCATTGCCAAATTTTAATCGAAATTTTAATTTGGAAACAGGTATTCTAAATCATGATTTAAAAAAAGAATTTAATGCTTGTGTTTATTTATTTAAAAAAAACCTATAAAATGTCAATAGAAATATACACAAAAAACGATCAAGCAAATGGTAATTTCAATAACGGGGAGATTCTTGAAAAGAAGCCTATTGGTTTCCCTAATGATGGTGGGGAATTAAAACCATATTCAAATATATTTTATTGGGCACATGCATGGACTAAATCAACTAAAAGTACCATCGGACTTCATCCGCATCAAGGGTTTGAAATATGCAGTTTTGTCTTAAAAGGAAAAATTAATCATTATGATACAGAACAAAAAAAGTGGATTGCTTTAAAGAAAGGTGATGTTCAGATAATAAGATCTGGAAGTGGAATTTCTCATGCTGAAGAATTAATGGAAGACACAGAAATTTTTCAAATCTGGTTTGATCCAAATTTATCAAATACTTTGAAAAACAGAGCAACCTATGATGACTATAAAAATGATGATTTTAAAAAAATCAACTCTAATAATCTGATTGTTAAATTAATTAAAAACACAGATTCTAAAATGAAAATGGAGGCTGAAGGAATTACAATAAAAGAATATTTATTTAGGAAAGAAATTAATTGTTATACAATCAAAATATTAGATAATTATGTTCATTCTATCTTCATTATTGAGGGAAGTATAAAACTTAATAATAATTCTTATCCAAAAGGAACATTTTTTAAAATTTCAAATATAAATGAGGTAAGCTTTAATTTAGAATCTGATGTAAAAATTTTCGAGATCACATCTCCACAAAAAACAAAATATCAAACATATGCAAGTACTATGATTTAGAGTGCCAATAGGCTAATCCAATAAATAATATTTGAAATGGTGCTCTAATAATTGCTATTTGTCTTGAAATACCCAAAGCTTGTTGAGCCTGAATGCTTTCAATTAAGTAAATATTAGCTGGAAATACTGCCAATAGAAGAATTATTAAGCCCCAACTTGAGTATTTTCTTAATGGTGTTAAAAGACCTACTCCAAATATGATCTCAAAAAAACCACTTATGTATACGGCCTCAAGTTTCCATGATATGTATGGTGGGACAATCGATAAAAAATAATCTGGATTAATAAAATGATCAACTCCTACATTCACATAAAAAAATGCCATTAGGTAAACTGTCAAAATTTTAATGCGTTTCATATATTAAAACCCACCAAACTCATAGATTAATTGACATAATAACATAAATCCATAAACAAGTATAACTAGTGTTACATTTGGAGACAAGAATTTTTTCATCTATTAATTTTATAATTCTAAATCTAACATTTTATTTGCTATTAAATAGTGATAAATATTATTTATTCAATACTTTAGTTAAAACGTATATTAATTTAACCTCCAAAACAATGAAAAAATTATTAATGATTACGGTTGTATTTTTTGCATTTTCATGTCAAAATCAGCCAGATTTAAGTCTTTATAAAGCAAATAAAGAAATTGCTGAAAAATGGCTTCGAACATACGAATCACCATCTAACTATGAATTATTTGAATCATTGGTAGATAAAAATATTATTTTTCAATCTCCTCAATATGGAGTTGGTGAAGTTGGGTATAATGAAATTATTGCTCAAGCAAAATATTATATGAATGGTTTTGAAAATGTAACATTTACTGCTAGAGCTTGGCTCCCAGGTGTAGATGAAACAACATTAAAATCAGATGGTAGTGTAAGAGTATATGGAACTTGGAAAGGAAATAGTATAGCTTCAGGAAAAGCTTTTTCTTTAGATTCTTATCATTATTTTTCTGTTAAAGATGGAAAAATAGTCCAATCTGGGGATTATTTTGACGCGACAGGAATGGTTGTAGCTACTCAAGTTGATCCTGAAACTGAAGTAACAGAGGAATAAAATAAGTTTGTTGATTTAAAAATCAAAACCCATCAATTGATGGGTTTTTTCTATTTAGTATATTTATATATGAATAGTTTGCTTAAAACACATTTTAGAATAAATCCTATTCGGATTAAAAAATTAAATGGATACGATAATTTTAACTATTTAATAGAATGCTCTTCACAAAAATATGTATTAAAAACTTATTCTGACCTCAAAATATTACCATTTCTAGAGGCTGAGACAGATGCATTAATATATATTAACTCAAATAATATCAACTCTCCAAAACCTATTAAGCTTATAGATGGGAGTTATGTAAAAAAAATAGTTCATGAAAATAAAGAAATATTAGTACGTCTATTGTCCTATTTAAAAGGCAGTTTTGTAGGTGATGTTTCTACATCCGTTGACCTAACCAAATCATTAGGGAAGTTCTTAGCTAATATTGATCTAAAATTTCAATTATGGAATAACTACATTATTAAAAGTAGAAAATCTGAATGGGATCTTAATTCATATTATTTATCAAAAGAAAATATTAATGACATAGAGAATTCCTATGATAGGAATCTAGTTCTTTACTTCTTTCAACAATATGAACTTGAAGTACTTCCATTAAGTGATAAGCTTAGAAAATCAATAATTCATAACGACGCAAATGAATGGAACTTAATCGTAAAGGATAATCATATTAATGGAATAATAGATTATGGTGATATTTCGTATTCACATCTTATTAATGAACTTGCAATTGCTATTGTTTATAATTCATATAGAGAGTCTGACTACTTGTTTTGGGCTGAAAAATTAATCTCCTCTTACCACTCAATTTTACCTCTAAATGAAATTGAAATAAAAGTTTTATACTATAAAATATCACTAAGGTTGTGTGTAAGTGCATGTAATTCTGCAAAAGCCAAAAAGATTAGTCCAAACAACAAATACATAACTCATAGTGAAACAAAAATATTAAAAATGCTACGAGAGTGGATTAAAATTAATCCCTTTCGCGCAGAAAATATTTTTAGAAAAGCATGTAATTTCAGTCAATTAAGCTTTTCTTCAATTTCTTCCCTAATCATGAAGAGAAAGAAAAACTTTTGCTCTAATCTATCTCTGAGTTATGAAAACCCTATATATCTAAAAAAATCTGCTTTTCAATACATGTATGATGAAAAAGGAAATACTTACCTAGATGCCTACAATAATATTCCACATGTTGGTCATTGTCATCCAAAAACAGTTTTAAGTGCACAAAATCAAATTTCAAGGCTTAATACTAATACTAGATATTTATACGACTCTATTTACAATTATTCTGAAAAACTACTTGCAAGATTTCCCAAAAGTTTAAACAAAGTTTTTTTTGTTAATTCAGGAAGTGAAGCAACAGATTTAGCAATTAGAATAGCAAAGCACTATACTAAAAAAGATAAAATAGTAGTTGTTGAGCAAGGTTATCATGGAAATACTCAAATTGGTATTGAAATAAGCGATTATAAGTTTAATAACCCTAAAGGAATTGGTCAAAAAAATCATATTTTAAAAATTCCTCTTCCCGATTCAAATATTTCAATAAATTCCACTAGAGATTTAATAAATGGATTTGATAATCATCTTGAACTTTATAAAAATGAAATTTCTCTTTTTATTAGTGAAACAATTCTTGGATGTGCAGGACAAGTTTCTCTACCTGATAATTTTTTAAAAAATATATACACCAAAATAAGAAATCAGGGAGGTGTTTGTATTGCTGATGAAGTCCAAACAGGTTTTGGAAGAACAGGAGATAATTTTTGGGCATTTGAAGATCAAGGAGTTGTTCCAGACATTATTGTATTGGGTAAATCGATGGCTAATGGACATCCAATGGGAGCAGTTGTTACCTCAGAAATAATTACTGAATCATTTAGTAAAGGTGTAGAGTTTTTTAGTTCTTTTGGAGGAAATCCTGTTTCATGTGAAATAGCTAATAGTGTTTTAGATATTATTGATGAGGAAAAATTACAATCAAATTCAAAAAATGTTGGGGATTATTATAAAAAAGCTCTATTTAAATTGAAAGATAAAACAAATTTTATTGGGGAAATTAGAGGTAAAGGTCTTTTTTTAGGAGTTGAGATTATTAAAAAAAATGGTGTGGCTAATCCTATTCTAGCTCAAAAGATTAAAAACAAATTGAGAAAAAATTTTATTCTTGTTGGAACTGATGGAGAACTAAATAATGTGATAAAAACAAAACCTCCATTGTGCTTTAGTAAAGAAAATGTAGATCAACTTATTAATGAGCTACAAAAAATTATTATCTAGAATTAGTAAAACCTCTTAACTTTATCCTCATAAGGATTTGGGATTCTAATAATTTTATCTCCTGAATAGTTGCCCATGTAAAAAAATCCTAGACATTTTTGTCCCTTAGGCAAGTCGATGAAGTCTCCAAAATAACTTATTAAAGATGGAGAGCTCCAATATGCTCCGATTTCCAAATGACTAGCCATAAGCCACATATTTTGAACTGCCATAGCAACTGAAGCAATTTCCTCCCACTCAGGAACTGATTCCTTTAAGTCTCTTTGAATACAAATTGCAATAACAACAGATGATTGATTAAACTTGCTAGTTATCTTATCATACCTAAAGTTAGAAAAACTCTTGGCTGTTTCTTTGTATTTATTTGCTAAAAATTTTCCTAGTTCATCCTTTGATTTGTTTTTAAAAACCTTAAATCTCCAAGGTTCAGTTTTTTTATGGGTGGGAGCCCAATTTGCTGATTCTAAAACTTTATTTAACTCTTCTTCCTCAATTGGAGAATCATTGAACTGACTTGGCATAATTGAACGCCTATTTTTAATAGTGTCAAAAATATTCATAAAGTTTCATTTACTGTAATGATCTTTAACCCATAAAAGTGATTCATTAAGATTATTAAAAACTTGATCCTTTGGTATTAAGTCTGGAATAATGTCAATTCTTTCTAACATATATTTTGGTTGTTCAACAGCTCCAACAATCAAAACCATTTTTCCTGATGAAACAAGGTCAACAAGTACATCCTCCATCGCGTAAAGTCCTGATTGGTCTACATAGGGCATTTTATCTAATCTTAAAATTATTATGGATGCTTCTTTAGGTATTTGCTTTGCTAATTGTTGAAATTCTGAAGTTGAACCAAAAAATAATGGTCCTTCAACATGCTTTATGAAAATATTTTTAGGAATATTTTTTTCATCATCCCAAGGAAGTTCCTTAAGAGGAGCTAATGAAGATTGTCGAGCAGTTAATTCTCCAATTTGTTTCATAAACATCAATGAAGCAATAACTAAACCTATTCCAACAGCATAAACTAAATTCCATACAGATGACAAGACCAATACAATTAACATGATGGCAACTTCTGATCTTGGCATATATGGAATAGCCTTTAATCCCTTATAGTCCATAACTCCAATTCCAACTGTAATCAAAATACCGGCCAAAACAGCTGCTGGAATTAGAGATGCGATTGGTCCCAAAGCCAATAAAATTATAAGTAGAACAATTCCAGCAATCATTCCAGAAATTCTTGTTTTACCTCCTGCATTAATATTGACAACGGTTCTTATAGTCGCACCTGCTCCAGGTATTCCCCCAAAAAGTGCTCCTATGGAATTTCCAATTCCTTGACCTATTAATTCTTTATTGGGTTTATGTTTTGTCTTTGTCATATTATCTGCAACCACTGATGTCAAAAGTGAATCAATAGCTCCAAGCAAAGCAAGAGTAAGTGCGGTAAAAAAATATGGTGCAATAGTGCTGAAACTAAATCCATAAAACATCTTAAAATTTGGCAATGGCAAGCCGCTTGGGATTGTTTCAATAGTTCTATAATCCAGTTTAAACAAAACCGCAATTCCTGACATTATAACTAATGCAACAAGAGTACTAGGTATTGCTGTGGTAATTTTTTTGAATCCAAAAATAATTATTATTGTACCTAGGGCAAGTAATAGCTCCAGTATATTAATATTAGACAGTGAATTAGATAAAAATTTGATCGATCCGATAACTCCAGATGCTTCAGATCCTGCAAGAGCTTTTGATTCCTTTAAGATATCTTCTTCAGGTATGTTTTGTGCTCTTTGAATTGTTTCAGTAATTTCTTCTAAAACAAGTATTCCCTCTTTCATCTCTTCATGTAAAATATTATCTAAAATTAACTCCTCAGCACGGGGCTTAAAGCTTTCAACAAACTGTTTATCTTCAGTTGGATAGTATCCGATTGCTGGGGCTATTTGAGTAAGAATAATTATAACTCCAATAGCTGTCATGAATCCTGAAACAACTGGATAGGGGATATATTTTATGTACTTACCAAAACCAATTACACCTAAACAAATTTGCATTAATCCAGATAATAAAAAAATTATTAAGATTGATGGTAATGCTTTTGATATATCACCGTCATTTATTGCCACTATTCCACCAATAATAACCATACTCACTGCAGTCATAGGTGCTGTAGGACCGGATATTTGGGTTTCAGTACCACCAAAAAGAGCAGCAAAAAAGCTAACAAAAATAGCACCATATAGTCCAGCACTTGGTCCAAGACCAGAACTGACTCCAAAAGCCAATGCGAGTGGTAATGCAACAATACCTGCAGTTAATCCCCCAAAAAAATCACCTTTTAGGTGAGAAAAGTTTAATCTAATTTTATTCATTAGTGTGATATATTATTTAAAAGATGATTAACCAGCAAAAGGAAATGAGGAATGGTGAAGATCTATTTTTAATTCACCTCCGAT
>Ga0208130_1000403_pt1 | contig 22899 bp, 38 predicted proteins | sample ETNtaG_31_FD_185771 | JGI IMG/M metagenome (GOLD analysis project Ga0208130, IMG submission 185771) | Marine microbial and viral communities from oxygen minimum zone, Eastern Pacific Ocean - ETNP201310SV78 (SPAdes) (version 2) | ecosystem: Environmental > Aquatic > Marine > Oceanic ...
AAAATTACTCAGTTTTGGATGCCCGCGTGAGGGCTCAAGCCAAGTGGTAAGCATATACAAGTAGATATCTGCAGCGCTAAAGGTCTTACCCAGAATCCATTTTTTGTTGGCGATTTGATTATCGATTATCTGAAGTGTTTCCGTTAGTCTTCTATGACCACGTCTTTGTGATCCCGGTTCATCTTCAACTGTATCTGCAAATCTATATGGGTGATAATCCTGCTGAAAGGCAGTTTGAACAGAACTAGCGAAATAAACGAGTGTTTGAAGAAAAAGGCCACGCAAGGGCGAATTAGGTGCTGGTGCTAGATTTGCATTTTGATGACGATCGCAAAGAAATATTGTAATGGCCGCGCACTCGTACATTGCACCGTCTTCCCAGATAAGTACTGGAACCCACCCATTTGGATTAATTTTTAATTGCTCTGTTGGTCGTGGCTGGCCTCGGATAGTTGTCGTGGGTATGAGTTCGTATGGCGCCCCTATCTCCTCGAGAAGTACTCTAACACCCATTGATGCAGTGCGATCTGCGTAATATAATTTATAGGTCATTGAGTTCCCTTTTTTGGATAAAGGCTACAGAGCTTTAAGTATAGGTTATCGTCTTTTTTTTGTATCACAAAATACCTTTTAAATAGTTGTGTATTTTGTAGCCACATCCACTGCCCATTTAATTGTTGCAGTATGTACAGTGAAATCCAGTGAACCATCAGGGCTTTTTTCTAATGCTTTTCAAGTCTCATCAGCGAACGTAAGCAAATAAAGTACACCGTTTTTTATTTCGGTACAGTCTTTTGGGATAACATCTTTTGGTTGTCTGCTAAGGCAAAATTTGTCCAAAAATAAATGGTAGAAAAAGAAACAATTTTTTAATCGTTGATTGCTTTCGTAGGAAGTGCATGAGCCTCAGAAATTAAGGTTTCATTTCGTCACTGTCTGGACCAGCCACATGCCATTTGCCCTCAAAAATTGTTTCAATCCATGCTGCTTTCGACTGTCCAAAAATGTGCTTCACTGGGGTCAATGTGTGATGCTGCTTTAAAAACCCTGTTCGAACGTTGAAAACTGATTTATCAGGAGCCCTGGCATAAAGTTGACATCCACAAGTACCGCAAAAACCTTGGATCCGTTCATTCCCGCTATCGGCGATTTTAGAATATTCGGCTACTTTACCCTCTATTACTATATCGTCTTTTTTTATAATAACCACCGGCCTGAATGGTGCACCACTAAACTGCTGACAATCGGTGCAATGACAGGCAATAACCATACTTGGCTCAACCTTACCGCTAATTTTAATTTTTCCACAGTGGCAGTTTCCATTAACGTTTATAGGGTCGGACATGTAAATCCCATATCTTCAGAGTTTGGATGAATTAGCTTACGAACGAAGTATTGTGTTTGATTACAGTGCTTACTTCTGAGATATCATTAGCAGGTACGCCTGCGCGTTCGGCATGTTCTCGAACAAGTTCCTCACTATCGGCATTGTACACGCAGTAGATTGCATCACCAATTACGTAGCTCTGTTCCTGCATAATATTTTTACCCTCTGATCGCATAGCTTCAAGTACTTCTTCTGATCCTTTGCCTGCGTTATTTAAATCGTTTTTTGCAAGGCTTCCCGCGCCCGCCATTTCTCTCTTAATCAAAAATTTTTTCACCTTAATTCCTCCTATTCGTTTCTGATTACCTAGAATTAATCAATCTGATGCAATTGACATTGACATTGTTTCTGGATCTGTGTCACCCCCAGCTGAAGCGATGAGATCCGCTTCATTTTCCATATGTTCCTGTATTACGTCCATATTGGGCGTATACATTACAACATGAATGGTATCTTTATCATTCACATCCTGGCCCCTGTAAATTGTTTTTATTCCATATTTATCATTTCTTAAATCTTCAGCACCATCGAATGCCGCGAGCCAATGATCATACCCTTTCGTAATTTTTTGTTTAAGAATGAGTGTTGGCATTTTATTACTCCTATCTCTTTGCACTTTTAAAAGCATACAGTCCCAATAGAAATTTCATAGTACAGCTTTTGTAGTGTTTATTATTTTTGGGCTCGCAGTATTATTCCTAAATTATTAAGAATAAGAAGAATAGTGGCAGGAAAATAAAAACTATAACAAGAAAGCAGCAACAACTTCTAAGCAGTAAAAGATCGGATCTATTAAATGTTAAAACTTGTTTATTTTAAAATGAGAGCGTTGGCTGAAGCTCCACAATTGCTGTTGAATTACTGCAAAATAAATTATGAGTATATAATGTCTTGGGACCACTTTGATGATGAGTGGTCTAACGTCAAGCCAAAGCTTTCTTTTAAACAACTGCCAATGATGGAAGTTGAGGATGGTACTCAAATTTGCCAGAGTATCGCCATACTTCAATATATTGAAAATTTAGGTGGGTTAAAAATAAGTGATCCGGTAAAGGCTGCTGAAGCTACTGCTGTACTGCAAAGCGCTCAAGAATTATTTGCACCACTAAATCCAACAGTGAATTTTGCGGTTGGCCAAGATTTTAACAACAAAAGAGATAGCATGAGAGTTAACTTAGAAAGCCGGTTTTCCGATTTGGCTCGCTATCTTGACAAACATGAGGGGAGGTACTTTATCGATGATACTCCAAGAGCTGCGGAATTTGCCTGCTTTCATCACCTTGATTTATCCAGAGAGCTTGACCCAGAAATCCTTAAAAAGTTTCCCCGTTTAATAAAGTTTGTAAAAGACATTGAGGATATTGATACAGTCTCAAAGTATTTGAAAAATAGACCTGAACTAGTGGGTGTAGGTACAGAACCTAAGTTAGTTATTAACGGAACTGAGCATCCGACAGGCGTAAATAAAACCTAATGAATAACTATAGGGGCTAGAACCATCCTAATCCATGCTTCATAACAAGTAAGTTAGGTAAAAGAAGGAAAAATGTGACGCCTAGCAATTGTGCCCTGCGTCCCCACTTTAAAAAGTTTGAATTGTTGTTAGCAAGGACCAATGCACCTGCTGCGTACCCGTTCGCCTCAACTTTTCTTCGCCTAGCTTCTAGTGATTTCATTGCGGCGTCGAACTTTTTATCATTTCTTATGTATGTCATTCATTTGTCCCTGTGTGAGAGGAGGTTGAAGCGACCCAACCTCCCAAATTATATATTAATCAGTGGTCGATTTTGATGTTTGTCTAGCATCATAGACCGATTTCTTTTCCTGATATTGCTCTTCTGATAAGCTATGCCAGCCCACACATTTACCTGTAGGGCTTCGGCCACAACTACAATCTGCCATATTTTAGTTCCTATATAATTTCATAAGTTAATTTTTTAGAACATGGGGTTCATCAAGCTGAAGGCCTGATACCATTCGGACCCTTCTATTGCTAAAAGCATCACGACTGGCATTCCAACTATAAAAAATATACAGCTTAAAAATGCCCAGCCTAACCCACTATTGTTTGATGTAGTCTCACTCACGCGTTGGTGTCCATACACATGCCTAATTCAGCATTCCACTCTTGGCCGACTTCGCACGTCATCGCAGTGTCGGTGCCATGTTTGTTACAGCCGTCTGCAAAGCTAAATGAAGTTGAAAGAAGTATTGCCACTAATGTTGTACCTAGATATTTCATACTAATCTCCTTGTTACTATCGCTGAAGTAGGCTCAGAAGAACTCTCTTCAATGCGACTTTCTGTCAATAATGGAGATAAATTTAGCGAGACTACTATATCCTATAGCTGTAAAATTATTGCTAAATTTCCAGACTTTTAATTGTATCGACAAGTGTATCTATTTCCTCGATTGTCTTGTCGATCATTCCTTCCACAAACAAATTCCGAAAACGCCTTTCTGAAGCGGTAATTGCAACTACTGGTTTTTTATTTGCAAAACTATAGCCAATTTCGGCCGCCGTTCCAGAATCTATGTCTTGTCCAGTTAGTAGAGCTACAGTTATATCAGAGTTCTTTAATGCATTGAGATCGTTTTTGAAAATTTTTTCCTTTGTTGCTTCGGACATATCAAGCTGTTCAAGCTCTTCCTCCGTTACACCTTTTTGGTCTCTGTGGGGAAGAAAACATTCATAATCATTACTTTCCAATTCTATTGAAATTTTTTCTAAGTATCCTTTCTCGTGAGTATTAAATAGAGGCCCAGCTATGTAGATTTTCTTTGTCAAATATTGGCCCATCCTTAATTATTAGTGGTGCTCACAACCGTTTAATCATTTTCCGCAGTTGACCCAATATCCATTCTTGCAATTTCATTAGTCAGCCGATTTTTATACCGTCTTTGTCTGCGTCTTGCTTTGCTAGAATTGGCTCTCCAGCTTTGTCTTTTATCCTGAACCAATTCTTCTAGGTCATCTACCGTTTCGATTAGCTCAGCATCTGCTTCACGTGTTCTTCGAGCCATTGCGAAACTTCTCAGTACATTCTTTTAATTTATCTCGACATTTTGGGTCAGATATAGCAGCCGCTGCAAGAATAGTTCCGGCGGTAAAAAAGACTGCCCCAGTGAGTAAAATTTTAGTAGCAATTAATTTATGGGCTAAAAACATAGAAATCTCCTTTACGTAAATCGTAGACTGCCTTTGTAAGTTTTCAAGAAACTAAACCACTCAGTCTGCGAATTTCTTAAAGGCTCACAATCAGAGCTTCATTTTCACTTAGCTGGATCGGTTAGTTCTGATAGATCTATCCACTCTGGTTGAACGCCAACTTTATTCAAAAACTTTATTAAATTGTCGGGTGAAATTCCCAACGTTCTGTCATTTACTAAGGGATGAACATATATTTGAGCACATTTTTTTAGGTCATGATCGATAAACAAGTTTACACCTTGCTTAGCGCCAGTGATCATTGCAAGCGGCGTCACTGCGCCAGGTCTAACACCAAGATTATCCATTAACCGTTCGGCTGAGCCAAAAGATAGCCGTTTCAATCCCAGTTTAGGGGCGAGTAGTTTGAGGCTTATATCTCGATCCTGTTCAGCCACTATTAATACGTTGCGTTTTTTATTGTCCCTAAGATAAAGATTTTTAATGTGACCTCCTCCGTCTTTAGAGGATAGAAACTGGTGTTGTATTTTTTTAGACTCTGCCACAGTTTTTAGGGGGCCATGATCGGTTCTAGTATAAGGAATATTCCATAGGTCTAATAGTTTAATTAACTCATCGGATGAGATTGGAAGGCTATCTTGATATTTAGAGGATGCATCAGCATTGTTTGACATAACGGTACAGTATCACTTTTGAAGAAAAAAATTCAATTTTAAACTGGTTTAAGATTTGGTCTGAATACCGCTAAAATTATTTGTTAAAATGAGCCCTCTGACAGAACATCTGATAATATTCGAGCACAAGTTTTCAAAATCTAATTTTGTTCTTATTGAACTTGAATTGTAACATTCTTTAAGTTTAGCTCATGAGGATTTAGTTCAACAAATTTATTTGAAAGGATTTAAGGATGCTAGTGGTTACAACAATAAGTTTATCGAAAGGTTTTCAAGCTTGGAAAGATATGGTTCATGCCAGCGAAGATAAGTTAAAAGAGTATGGCATGACTTTTATTTTTGCAGGTACTGAAGCAAACGATGATAGTAAACTACATACGGTTATTCATTTTGAGTCAGAAGAACATCTAAAGCGCTTCCATCAGGACGAAGAGCTGACAAGAATAAGAGCAGAAGCTGGTGCAATAGTAGAAACTGGAACATTTACTCCAATTACTGAAAGTGCATTCACAAACTACCCTTCGGCAATGACTTTAAAGTAGATGAAAAAATTTTCTAAATTTCTTCACACACTAAGTTAGGAGTTATAAATGTGGACACTTTTTTTAGTTTTTTTGAGTGCGTCGGGGGAACCCATTCAATTTGAACCCTTAACATCTTTTCCTGAGAAGATGATGTGCAATTGGGACGCCAGCCGCTTGTCGCGCGAAAAAGCTCAAATTCTTATGCCAAACACTGAACGAGATTTTGTAGAGTTGCCGGTCCAATATGCCTGTGTGATGACACAACAGAAGTAGCCTCAAGGCTTCAAAAGAAAGTGTGTTGATGAATTGGCTTGAAGCAGTTGATGGATATTGCGAAAGAGTTGACGCCTCAGTTTGGTCTGAACCTTTAAATGCCACTACCAATATTACCTTCTTGATAGCTTCGGTATGGATCTTACGCAAAGATGGCTTAAATGGACTATCGCGAACTCTAGCTTATTTACTTGGAGCGATCGGCTGCGCTTCTTTTCTTTTTCACACTCTTGCGCAGGCTTGGACTGGAGCATTAGATGTAGTATTTATTTTATTTTTTACGCTTCTTTATTTGTTCGCCGCCACAAAAGACTTTTTTGGTTCTAAAATAAGCACTGCATTGGCAGTCACTATTGGATATTTACCTTTTTCGTTGCTTGTGGGTTGGTTAACCTCACCTCTAAGTTTTATTGGGTCAACTCGAATTTACGCACCGATACTAATTCTTATTTTATTATTCGCGGCCCTGCTTTACAAAAGGTTGCCCGATGTGTCGCGTGGCCTGAAAATAGGGGCGTTTATTTTAATGATATCTATGTTAATGCGGGCTTTAGATCTTCCGTTCTGTCAGGCCGTCCCAATAGGCACACACTTTTTATGGCACACTCTCAATGCAATAATGCTAGCCTGGATGATTGAAGTTTATCGTCGCCATATCCTCTCTACGCATCACACCGTTTAATTTGAATATTAACTTCGGCATAAGTAAAAATTTATTTCGTTGAAAGGCCTATAAATTTGAAACGCAGTTGTGCAAACATTGATAACATCATTTTTTCTTTGGTTTCGATTAGCTTCCCTCATCTAAATAGTGGATAGCTTTGTAGGGTACCTCACCGGTTAAATTATTCACATCAATATGTAAGTCTATTTCGTATGTTGCGGTAAATATGAATTCATCAAAACCCTGCTCAGAAAGCGCGCTCACTATATCCTCAGATTTATCCGCCTCCCATTGACAGAAGAAAAAATCATCTGAGCCTACCCAGGTTGCTGTACACCGGGCTTTCTTATAATTCCATTTTTTTGCCCACTCGATATCAGTAGTTTGATTGTGTTTTGTTCCCATCCAAAAGCGTTTTTTAGCGTCACTATCGTGATAAGTATGTATAGCTATATATTTTTTCATAGTTTTCGTTTCCAGTAGATCTGAAGTACTTTTAAAACCAAACTCAATCGTCTTTTACCAGTCTTTTTCGGAGTAAAATGATATCATTTGCCTCAATATAATTTGTCTTTTTATAAAATTTGAGAACTTCTTTGTTGTCTGACCAAACTAGTAAATTTACTTGCGGGCAACCTAAATCTCGTAATTTTTTCTCCACGGCCTGCATCAACATTCTCCCAAAACCTTTTCCACGGAAATGGGGGTCTACTCCCAAGTAATTTATTATACCTCTGTGACCATCATAACCACCCATTACCGTTCCTATAATCTTTTCTTTGTTTTCCAAGACTAGAAATAGATCTTCTCCAAACCCTTGTTTTCGGTTCAAGTCTTTTTCAGGGTCATTTTTGGAGCGAATTAAATTACATTCTTTCCAGAGCGCGAGAACCTGTTTTCTATCCCGTTCTTGATAAATTCGAATAATCATAATTAGCGCCTCATAGTGTGCCTATTAAGGCTTCTTTAGGTGTTATTCGGTATTTTTAACGGCTCGTTCTCTTAAAACAATAAAATATCCAGAAAATACAACTACAAGAGCTCCCAACCATGTCATTAGATCGGGACGTTCTCCCAAAATTAATATGGACAGTAATAGCGCAAATACCAGCCTCGAATACCTAAAAGGAGCAATCAAAGAAGCATCACCGTAACGAGTGGCACCTACAAGAAGGTAGTACGCAGTTACGCCGGATGCTATGCCAACCGTTAATATTTTTATTTCACCAAAACTTGGCCAAATGAACTCACCATAAAATGGAATAGCCAATAGACCTGCCGCGGCCATTGCTCCGAAACCGTAGATGGAGATTGTTAGGGTTGGTAAAGTTGTTTTCATTGCTCGTGTTGCTAGATCTCTTACAGATAGGCAAATAACGGCCGCAACAGCTAGCAAGCTTAAAGGATTGAAATCCGCTAATCCGGGTTTGACTATTAAAAGTATACCAAAAAACCCTATTATTACCGCTAACCAACGCCTGATTCCCACGGTTTCTCCCAGGAAAATAGCCGCCCCCGCTGTAATAGCCAACGGAGTTCCTTGAAGAATGGCTGAAGCTGATGACAAGGGTGTTAGCACTATTGCACCTACGAAGAATAATGCGCCGAATAAGTCAGCAAATGTCCTTGTAATCACATGCTTATTTAACAACTCCCGGCTAAGTACTGGTTGTTTTGAGATAATAGCGAATATTAAAAAGATTATCGCGCCGATTACTCCCATGATTACCATTATTTGAGATGCCGGCATGGTGCTGGATAAGAGTTTTATAAAAAAATCTTCTAAAGAAAAAAGAGCCATGGAGCCAACCATAAATAACACGGGTTGGAATTCAGAGTTTTTCAAGATATTTACCTTAATTAAAGATCAACCACTCTCATTAATTGGTTGTTTCAGTCAATCTCCATATATACTTTTATTACGCCGTCAATTATCTTTTTCGATGGGTTTGATTTGCAAAATCTTAATAATGCCATCCCAAAAACTGTTTCGTCTGCATGAACTGATTTTTTTGATTTCCAATTTGCTCCAGTTACAAATCCGGTTACCCACGCATCAAAGAAGTTTTTATCAAAAAAGCTCCCTCCCTCCCATGCTTTCACGAGCGCAGAGCATGCTTTACCGCCTGGGCCATATATTACCTGGGCGTCAACTTGGCTCACATTTAGTGATAAAAATAGACCAAATATAAGAATTCTCATTATTCACTACTTATAAGATTATCAAATCGAGTAAATTTTAAGCTGCCGACATAGTATGAAAAATATGAAGCGGCTAAAATTACAAAGAGTATGATAAGTTTTGATTTTTTTTTCATTTTCACTGTATCACATACAATCTTATAGCTAGTACTACTCTATTTCATTTTGATGCAGAACTATACCCGAGAATGCCTTGGTGCGGCTACCGTTTTCATATAATTCTAAAATAGGAGTAATGCTATCTAGCCAATCTAAGCCCGAAACTACATCCATGCTTCTTTCTTCGATACTGTCATAGGTATTCAAAGCTGCATACTCACTATCTCCTAAGCTTAGTATCTGCCAAGATATAGAGTTTGAATTGTCAAATTTTCTGAGTTCTTCTATTAGCTGATCTTCAAATCCGATCTTCGCTTTGAACCTCGTGATAGTTGTGACCGATGTCATAAAGACTTTCCTATTCATTCATAATAAATGATTATTTACCAAGTTTATCTAAGATTTCCTTTAAAAGCTCGTTGCTATCTTCTTTGAGCTTATTTTGTAGTTTAAGCTGCTCGACTATTTGACGTAAGTAAACTTCTTCAAGGTCCATTTCGTTTCCTTCCAAATTAACTAAGTGAAACATTCTATCTCGTGTAGCTTCACATTGCTATCTAAATTACTTTTGTTAATGTTCTTGATCATAAAGAAGAGAATTGTAGAAAGAAGTTTTGTTATGCGGTTACTAGTTTTAGCTTTTTTGATGTCACTCTCTACGGGTGCCTTTGGTGAAATTAGTGATAATCGTTTACGTGTCTTGTTAAATATTTGTGATGCGGCTCAAAAGTCAGCTGATTTGGGGACGGTTAGAAATATTGCTTCACAGATACAGAATACAAAACTGCCAGAAAATGAGCAATTAGCTGCTGCGTTTGAGAAGTGTCTATCCACTGCATTCGGGGAAACGAAAAAAAAGCCAAACGTTAATCAATTAATTGAGGAGGTAGAAAACACATATTCAAAACTTGAAGCAGATTGTCGCGCATTATTGAGAGTTGGACCTGAGATCGCAATCGTTCATCCTATTTGCAAGGCTGTACTAACTAAACCTTAATTGAACTTTTATTTGACCCACATATATGCTCTTGATTATGAATTATCTCAATCAGTAAGGGCCTGTAAAGTTTAACATTACCGTAAGAAGTGTCTTTTTCTACAAAGAAAATAACTCTTTTAAATTTATTGGTTATGTCAAATATAATAAGAAACTTGAAAAGAAGTTAACAACTTACCATTTAAATCCAAGGGGCATTAAACGTATACTCGCAGATGAAACTTGTGCAGGTAAATTGGCGCCACGGCGTACGTTACATTTTATATGATGAACAGGATAAAGTTGTAATTATTACCCGAAACAAGAAGGTGGCCTTGCATTATGCTAATACTAATGAAACTGTGTAATCCGTTTAGATTTACACAATTGATGTAGGTTTAACTTAGGCCCTTCCACTCACTTACATCTGGATAGAATTGCGCGCGCCATTTAATTACTTTTGGGTTCATTACCTTGCGCCAAATAAATGGAACCAAGCTAAGTACAACCATAATCGGGTATCCAAATGGTAATTGGGGTGCGCTGTCAGCATTATGTGCACTTAGAGTTGGATATGTTTTTGATGGCCTTGAATGATGATCTGAATGTTTTTGCAAGTTAATAAGTAGTAAATTGCTGGCGGCATGATTGGCATTCCAACTGTGGTGTGGCTTTGTGGGTTCATACTTATTTTCTGATATTTTTTTTCTGGAGAGACCATAATGCTCTATATAATTTACCACTTCCAAGTGAAGTACGGCCACGAGTGCTTGAATGAAAAATAATGCAATACCCCATGCTCCGCCAACGAGGAAAGACAAGGACACAAAGAAACATGCCAATGCGGCATAAATGTAAAACGGGTTCGAAATGTTTAGGGTAGATTTATTTTTGGAAGCGAGCTTTTGTGCTTCCACTGACCAAGCAGAAATTAGACACTGGGGGATGACACGAAGGAAAAAAGTATAGAAACTTTCATTGAAACGAGCAGTGACCGCATCCTTCTTAGTGCCTACATACCTGTGGTGTACAAATACATGTTCAGTTCTAAAGTGACCATAAAAAGCCATGGCCATTAAGATATCTGAGAAAAATCTCTCTAGCTTTGTTTTTTGGTGCATTAATTCGTGAGCAAAGGTAATTCCGACGGCCCCCGTAATCATTCCCTGTACAAGCATTAAACAAATAGCCTCGAGAGTTGTGAGGTGATTAAACCAACAGATAGAGATCAGGGATCCGAACAGTAAGAAGAATTGGATCAACGGCCAGGCAAATAGAATTAGTTTGTAACTACTTGTGTCGTTCGAGGCGTCTATTTGGTTTTTTTTGTTTTCACCGATAATAAAATCAATGATTGAGATGATAACGTAACCAAAAACTGGGGCGAGAATTAATATAATTCCGCCGTAAACCCAAGCTAATAAAAGTAATGGACAAAACAATAATGGAAGGGCAAACGCTATGGGCGGCTCAGGTTTAACAAAATTTTGACTTGTGTCGGACACCTTTAAAAACTCTCTAGCTTGAAAATAAACAATCAATTACCTTTTGAACTTGTAGCTCCTTCTGGTTCGTTTTCCAGCATTTCCCGCAACCAGTTACTCATTGCCACTTGATAATTCAGCCCTTCCAACTCTATCGGCTGTTTTGATACCCACCACTGATACGGGTCATCTTCCATTCGAATTGCAAGTCTGTCATTTTCGTTCGCAATCTTCATAAAATCAGAATTATTTTTGTTTTCTTTTTTAACGTAATGCCACTTCTGCACTTCAATTGCATCAGAATCTAAAATCAGCGCCATCTCATTTTTTACTTTTCCTGAAAAATTGTAAGATGGACTTTCAGTAAACCAAACAAAACGTCCACAGTAATTATATTGGTCATCAAGCGCTCTTTGGTCAGCTAAAGAATAACCCTCCCGAAGCCCTGCCATATATTCAGTTCCCTCGAGCTCAAGTTTCTTACTTGCCAAGATCAATTTCATCGCGTCTCGCGAAGTCCAATGATAAAGTGTTGTGCCCATTTTTAACCTTATTAAATCAGAGTTGATTTTAATATCCATATTTTAGAATGCAATGACAGGCTTTAGGTATTTCAAATATTAGTTATTAAATACATGCAAAATCTATGCGTAAAATTTCAATATTTATGACCTTAAGGAACATTATCAAAGCATAGACAGCCCGAAATTTGATTTAATTTGCTTTTAATATTAAACTATTTTTATGGGGGATTCTAAAATTACAATAATCCATTTGCTATCTGCAGTGGCCGTGTTGGCGGTTATAGCAACCCAAAGCTTTGCTTTAATCTAGGTGGGTTAAATCAACGGAGCTTGCTGAAATCAGCTCGCTGAAGCTCTGTTTGCAAATCATTAAAATGTTGGAAGTATATTTATGTAATTCTTTTCAGTTAAGATAAGGCTATAAAAAATGAGTGTTAAAGGTTCCTGTGAATGTCAGAGTGTTGTTTTTGAACTTACAGGTAAGCTGCGAGGTATTGTTTTCTGCCATTGCTCTCAGTGTCGCAAAACGTCTGGCCACTACTGGGCGGCCACACAGGTTTCAAAAGAGAATTTAAATTTGATTAAAGCTATTTCACTAAGCTGGTATGACTCATCAGACAAAGCTCGTCGTGGTTTTTGCAGTTTATGTGGCTCTAGCATTTTTTATGAGAGAAAAGGTATTGATAAAATCTCTGTTGCAGCAGGTTCGCTTGAAACGCCGACATCTCTTGATCGGATGCGTCACATCTACGTTGCGAGTAAAGGTGACTATTATGATATTTCAGATGACTTACCACAATTTGATGAATACTGACCCTAGCATAGTGCTTGATCGACCATACCCCTAAATTTGTGTCCCAATGGTCCCAAAGATTGTTGAACTATATATTTAGTAAATATGTCGTATGGTTCACTTAATTTTCTGATTTTGCAAATGGAACCATAGCTGACCATACACCATCAGCTTTGAAGCGATGATAGACGGCGGCGAGGATGTGGATGCCTACCAACCAATATGTAGCCGTAACAGAAAACTCGTGGATACTGATCACAGCTTCCATAATTAACCCTTCCTTTAGCCCAATCCAATAAAGTCCACCTATTCCCAGTCCTGTTAATGCAATGGACCCTAGGCTTATATACATTCCAAGGTGTACAAGTTTTGCCGCAATTTTTTGGATGTAACTCGTATTTTCGGGCAGTGCGCTTCGCTGTGTTTTTGTCATGTAAACAAAACGTCCCAAAAGAAGAAGTATGAAGATACCAGCAAAGAATATTTCAAGTCTAAACAGCGAGGGGTCTGAGAGTTCTGCAACATCATCCACTTGTTTGAAAACTCCATATGCAAACAGAAGTACAAACCCCCAATGCATTAGTTTGGCTATTTTGCTATATCGAGTTTGATTAATGAGGTTTGTTTCTTCCAATTAATTTCTCCAACTATCGAGATTAGCAAATATAATATTTCCGAAAATTTCACACACATAAATTTGCATCATAAAAAAGAATAACGAATTATAAATGTAAAGAACATTTTGCTTCCTATTGACTTTCCAGTAACTGGAGCCACTACCTCAACAACATGAGAGTGAAAATAATCATATCGACACTTATAACTAGTGCCTTTGGAATTTTTCTTTACCTGACAGTGACCGCCCCGAAGTCACTAGCCGTGCTTGATTATTCAGCGGAAACTTCGGATCTATCCAACGGTGAGTATATATTTACAGCTGCGGGTTGTAGTGGATGTCATATTGAAGAGGGCTCAAAAGACAAATATCTATTGGCTGGCGGGCAGAAATTTGAAACTGCGTTTGGTACATTTAAAGCTCCAAATATTTCCAATAGTGTTGAATTCGGAATCGGGGCATGGGAATTTAAAGATTTTTATAACGCATTAAAGCTCGGCCAGAGCCCTAACGGCGAACATTATTTCCCTACATTTCCTTACACAGCATATTCCAAAATGACAGATCAAGATATCATGGACTTATGGACGTTCTGGAAGACTCTGCCTAGCTCTGACGCATTTATCAGCGATCATGACTTACCATTTTTATTTTCTAGCAGGCGAAATATCGGCGTTTGGAAAACTCTTTACATGTCAGATAATTTTGTCAGCTCCAAGGTTGATAGGGGTACATATTTAGTTGAGGCACTTGCTCATTGTGCAGAGTGTCATACTCCTAGAAACATACTCGGTGCATTAAAATTCTCTGAGTGGTTAGAAGGAGCCCAAGACCCGAGTGGTAAGGGAAGAGTTCCTGGTATTAGCACTGAGAAGCTTGCTTGGACGGAAGATGAAATTATAGAATATCTAAGTTCTGGTTTTACTCCTGATTATGACGTTGCTGGGGGTAAAATGGCTTCGGTAGTTGAAAACACGTCTAAGCTAAGTGCAGCGGATAGAAGCTCAATCGCGCAATATCTTTTGAGGGTAAAATAATGTGCAAAAATTATTTAATATTATACATTTTTCTTCTTAATATGGTCAATTTGCATACAGCAAATGCTCACCATGAACTCGAAGACCAAAACATCGTGAACGGAGAAGAAAATTATCAAGCACATTGTGCCAGCTGTCACGGGGTTGACCTCGAGGGGCAACCTAATTGGCGGACTATGAAAGCTGACGGCAGTCTTCCGGCACCCCCTCATGATGAGACAGGGCACACCTGGCATCATGATACAAAAATGTTATTTGATTATACTAAATATGGTGGTCAAAAAACGCTGGCTGCCGTAGGTATCACTGATTACAAAAGTGGTATGCCGGGCTACGAAGACGTGCTTTCAGATTTACAAATATGGGAAATTTTAGCTTTTATTAGATCGACCTGGCCTAAGGATATACAAGATCTACATGCCACAAGACATTAGTTGAAAGTTTGTAAAGGTTTTTTCGATGATATCACGACGTGGTTTAATTAAAAATTGTTTGGCAAGTTTAGTAGCAGTGAAAGTTCCTACAAGCGCATTTTCTGCAAAAAATGTTTCTCGTTACCGCATCATTGCTCAGAAATCTGAGCATCAATTTTATGAGGGAGCTAATCTTTCAGATCTATTTCTTTACAACGGTAGTAGCCCCGGCCCACGCATTGTGGAAAAAAAGGGTAATATACTGGAAGTAGAGTTTTCGAACCTTTTGGATGAGCCCAGTTCGATACATTGGCATGGTATCAGAAACCTCAATGACATGGATGGTGTGCCGGGTCTCACACAAGCACCTGTAGAACCTGGAGAAACTTTCACTTACAGGTTTCCTCTGAATGATGCTGGTACTTTTTGGTACCATTCTCACAGTCAGGCATGGAACCAAGTAGCAAGAGGACTTTATGGCCCATTGATTGTGCTAGAAGATGGATCATCAATGAGTGAAAGGGACCTAACCATCGCTGTAGATGATTGGCTTTTAGACGAGAATGAGCAAATTCACACGGCTAGTTTAGGAAGCTTACATGATTGGTCGCATGGAGGAAGGTTGGGAAATTTTCTTACGATAAACGGTAAGTCGGCACCCGAAATAAAAATTCCAAAGACTGGAAAAGTACATTTAAGGTTTTTAAATTTTGCAAATGCTCGTGTGATGCAGTTTGAATTAAATGATAGGTTACCGATGCGGATTGTTGCTTTAGATGGGGCACCATGTGATCCTTTCATCAGGCAACGTTTAACTCTGGCTCCTGCACAAAGGGTTGATGTTCAGATCGATGACGTCTCATTTCTAAGAGAATTATTCGAGGTAAGCACAGGTGAGGAATATGGTGCAGCTACTTTTGTGCCAAATGAGGTAATTCAAAGACCCAATGCATTACCACAATTTGTATTGCCAACAAATAATATGCTGAAAATGGATAATGCTGAGGTGATAAACATTCATATGCAGGGTGGGGCCATGGGTAACCTATCTTCTGCTATTTTCGAGGGTGAGCAAAAGAGTTTGCGAGAGCTGGCAAGATCTGAAAAAAAATTATGGGCTTTTAATGGAGAAATCGGTGGGTATGATCTAACGCTTGCAGAAGTGGATTTAGGCAAAACTGTCGTATTAAAGATTTGGAACGATACACGATGGCAACATGGGATGCATCTCCACGGACATCATTTTTGGGTTAAGTCTAGAGAATTTGGGGATGAAGCTAATTTAGTTCTTCGAGACACCTATCTCATGCAACCGGGTGAACAGGCCGACTTGGTCTTCGAAGCAAACAATCCTGGATCATGGTTATTTCATTGCCATATGCTTGAACATCACGTTTCAGGCATGGGAGGCATTATAACCGTTGGATAGAAAATTTAGCTTTATTGATTTCCAAAAATTATCAGATTTATAAGTACAAAGCGCGCTTCTTAGTATAATAGCATTTTGCGGAACAGTCTGTTGATCGTATCAATAGCGCCAAAAATTTGTCCCATAGTTTTTGCATTATACACTCCATAATTTTATGGTTTGAATATAATCTTTTTTCTGTTTTGAATATTTGAAAAAAAGAATACCCGGCATGCAACGCTCGCAATGCTGGGTTTGCGAAATAGAGCAATTTAAGGATTTCCAGTCGTAGATTACCAAATTAATTTGCTAGGAATTTGTTAATAAGGCCGGATGATATCGCGAAGTTTACACCTGCATTAGTATCAGTATTTTTTGTAAAAATGCCGCTCATCATACCCAGTAATTCACCATTAAGATTGACTAAAGCTCCGCCAGATGAACCAGGATTGGCCGCTGCATCAGTCTGCAGGAAATCTTCGATATCATTGAAACCAATGTTGCTCAAGCCTGTAGCGGATATCACGCCGCAGGTTATCCCAATATTTAATCCAAAACTATTGCTTATTAGGCAAGCACTGCTGCCAATTTTAGGCTTTTCAGTTTCAATTGTTATTGGCCGCAATTCTAACTCGGTTTTAAGTAATGCAAGATCGGTAGAAATAGAATTCTTAATTATCTTAGCTGAAAATAATTCACCTTTAATATCTCGAACTTTTACATCAGTCGCTTTTGAAATTACATGCGATGCAGTGAGTATAAGTCCGTCTGACGAAACTATAATTCCAGTACCTTCTGGCGCTGTCCCAGGGGGTGCGCCAAATCCTGGTTTATCATAGCCGGGCCAAGTTGGTAATACAGATACTACAGTAGGTGAAGCTATTTCCCATGCGCTTACTGGGTCTGCAAAGATTGGTTTTGATATCAGCAGGACTATGATTTTTACTAAAGAAAATATATAAAAAAAGTTCTTCACGAAAGTTTAGCCTTGCTAATAAAATGCTTATTCTCTGGTTTTAAGATATAGCTCTAACCAAATTTTCCTAAAATCTTTAACATTTAAAATCTACGATCTTAAATAAGGACCTAATTTGATAAAAATATCAATTTAAAATTTCTATTTTGGACATGCTGTGAATTACTGATTTTAAAGTTTGCCCGTACCTTGGGCGATTTATTTCATTAAATGAGTTCGAAACACTCTTAATTTCTCTAAACGCGCGGGTTTCTATCTTAGAGAAGCTAAAAATTAGGGGGATATCCTCCAATTTGCTTATCTGACTGGCATCTTGCAAGTCATTTAAATAGATTGCAGCCGAAGGTTCTATAGACAGGTCGCAATTTGTAGAACAGTGATATTTAAAAAACATAAACACATTATCCCGATAGCTTTTGTGGTCTACTCCAATTATTGAGAAGCACTTTTCACAGTATATGCGAGTAGATCGACCCGCTGATCGTAATTTAAATGCGTGCATGAATTCTTTGCCTTTGACGCTAAGAATATCTGATTTAACATAAATTAATTCTGGTAAAGAGCTCGGCTTTGTACCTCCTTGGTGTGAGCACCACTCTAATGCGTGTCGGCAATCAGTGCATCCACATAACAAACTCAGGCAAGGTTGCTCATCGTTAATTTCAAAACCACATGCTCCACAGTGGCAGGTGATATTGGCACTCATAAATGTGTAACTTTCTAAAATACTATGCGGGGTTACTCATATAAAAAGTGGCTGACTAAATAAATCAGCCACTTTTATATTTAAACTGCAGTAGATACACCGTAAAGTATATCTCCCATGTTGAAGAGTAAAATTGTGTTAAGTATCAAAAAGCCTATTGGAGCGATATATCCCTCAGATGTCGCCTTAACACCTTCGACTTCGGCCCACTCACTGTTTACAGTAGTATAACCAAATATTGCTGCAAGAAGTGCCTGTATCCATCCATACACGACGAATGCCCAAGCTCCTTGAGGCCCAACAAATAAAAGTACAATAGCAACAGCAGTGGAGGCTCCGACACATGTCCCAACCAGTCGTGTCATGAATACAGCACCATCGCCAAAACCATATTGGTCTATAAACCCTTTTGTTTGTAAAAGGCAGCGGTATGCATAGTAACCGCCTGCAACAATTAGTAATAACCAAATAACGAGGTTTAATACCCCACCAAAACTTTCCACCATTTTATTCTCCCTCAAAAACTAGGTAATCAAAAATATTTTGATATTTTTAGTATTACTCAACTAAACATTACATCAAGTACAGGTTTTGTATTAATTTAAATGAATAGTTTTATCTAGCGTCAAGAAAGTAAATATAATTTCATTATTTCAAATAGGTGTCGAAAAATATAAAACCAACCACCATTTACTCTTGAATTATGAAAAGTTTTTTCACTTTCTCGTGTACTGTCCATTCGCCTTTCCAACCTTTTGGAAGTACAAGTAGATCTCCCCCAGCCAATACACGTTTACCATTTCCGTCATAGTTAATTATCGACGCTTTTCCGGAAAGGATATGACAAAATTCAGCGGCACCCGTCCGGTCCGCAGTGAAAGTTCCTTCCGAACACTCCCATATACCAATTTTTGTCGTGCCGTCATCAGATTCCCAAAGAATGTCTGACGCCTCTAATTGTCCCGGTGTTTTTGTTGTTGGTTTAGGATTGAAATCTGTTAATTCTATGTTTGCAAACTGCGCAAAAGTTTTTAGTTCTATCATTCGTTTGCTCAATACCTATGATTATCTTTACAATTTCAACATATATTTATTTTTCAAAAGAATACGTATTTTTTAAATCGAAAATTGATTTTAGACAATCAGTGATATAACTCGCCCGATGATTTTTAAGGATAAAATTGACATTCGTGTTAACCGGCGAACTGGTATGAAATACATAATAACTAAACATCGATAGAACTAAGCCGTTGTTATTTCTATGGGTGTTATGTTTGATATCAAAACTTTAGACAATGCGCGAGTTTTAGATATTCGTGCTGACCTTTCTGTTACTAAAGATAAAGATAAAGAGCAGAGGAAGCGGCGTCAAAAAGGAATGTTGAGAAACGGTTTAAAGCAAGCGACAAAAAAAATTAAAAAATATCCATACAAGAATATAAATATATTAGATCTGACGGTTTAAATGATCCAGGATATGGTTCTCGAATTTAGCTATTAAATGATGAACTTGCATTTAATATGCCTATGCCACAATCATACAAGAAACATTCAGGTCAATTTTTAAGCATAAACGTTAGTTACTTGGTCAAGAGATAACCCTTGTTTGACTTTAGAGGTTTTCTGTTTCGATTATATTGCACTCATGAACGTTGAGCCATTTTTTATGGCTTTTCATCTAAGTTAAAATACTAGGCTCTGAGTTTATCAGCGATTCTTAGAGCGCAACAGAATATTATTCTTAATTTTGGAGTTTGAGACATTGGCCGAGATTGATCATTTTTACATCAAGGAAAGAATTCTTAAATTTTGTGAGTATCAGATGTTTGATGCAGACATAAGTGATTTGATAAAGTACGCTAAGGGCAAGGGTTTTCTCAACCGTGACGAGAGTGTTACCACCGAGGGAATAAAATTGGCGCATTCTATGAACAAAAGCGATACCTGGATACCCGTGGAATGGCAAATAATTTGATAAACGTTAAGCTATTAGATCTTTTAGCGTACTGATTATTTAAATAAATTAAAGAGTTCCTACTAAGTACACTAATAATAAAAGTGAGTAAAACAAGGTTCCAAATAGTAGTTTTGGATCGGCATCTATCACTTCAATTAGTTTTAAGAGCCTTGTGAAAAGGTTTAAAATGGTAGGATCTGTTGTCTTATAAATCTTCATACTTTTATTACGAACAAAGATAAAATTTGGATTAAATTTCGGTTTCAACAAATCCTAGAACTATTTGGAAAATTGAAATACTTTAGTCATGGAGATAATACAGTCATTGGCTGACAATAAACTTTATCATCTTCCTCATCATTAAAATCGATTACCATGCCGCCTACGGGGTGCCATCCGTTTTCTATGTATCTTGAAACGTGTTCACATAGGTTTGCACGACTATATCCTGTTGCGATGACATACTTATTATCCATTATTTATCTTTCCTATTGTTTGAACAGCCAGATGAATTTTTTTAAACAACTAAATTAAGATTATCAGATTTAAGAAATACTAGCTTTTAATATTTTTATAATCTTATAGCAGATTTTGCATTCAGAAATTTTGGATTAGCTTTTTTTATCAATTCAGAAGTTGGCTTTATAAAAGGATCTGGAAAGCTGTGTAACTTGGTTGTCGTTGTAGGAAGAGAAGAATGATTATTCACACGATCTACCAAGTTACACGTATTGAGGATAATTATCTATTATTTCCTTTTATAGTATAGAAAGTGTATCTGCTTATTATTTATCAATTTTTAATTTATATAATTAGCAATATTCAAAAAAATATGTTAAACTGTGAATGCATTATTAAAATGCACAAGCGGATAGAGATATCCTCCCAAATCTTTTTATTCGCTAAAGATATAAATAATGAGCAGTCAGATTTTCTGTCTTGATTGTAAGTTTGGGACAGGGCCAGCTATACTCTCCCATATGGCTGGTCCCTTTTATTGGGGCTACATTTTCTCGGAAACTAAACTCATACGTTCATTTTACTATATAAAATCAATTAGTTGTTGACTCTTGTGCTATCTTTAGCACTATTGGGTTAATCTTTCTGGGGAGAGATTGAAAAAGCGGATCCAGTAGGTTTGGGAGGAGCTACTGTCGATCCGCTTTTTACTTCAAAGTGATAAATCATAATGTCTATGTTATTTTTTCGTAAACCTGATCGCACCTGACGCAAAAAGCACTCCTAAAGTTACAAGACAGATTCCAAGTAATTTTATGGGCGTAATTATTTCATTCAGCAAAAATATGCCGCCCAACATGGATAAAATTGGTGTAAGTGCCCCGAAAGCAGCCGTTTGGGCTGCCCCTAAAATTTTTACTGCGTAGGTAAATAATAGCATCGCTAGAATTCCTACAATGAAGCTATGCAAAACTATCATAAGGAAAATATTTGAAAGGTTGGCGTGTTGAAAGCTTACGTCTCCAAAAATGAGAAGAATTGGGACAAAGACAATACTTCCCCAAAACAATCCAATTACAAGTCCGTGTAGCGGAGAGATCCCACTTTGACGAAATAAAACTGAATAAATTGCCCAAAGAGCAGCTCCGAGCAAGAAAAGTATATTTCCAACCCAGGTTAGATTGGCAATATCTGCATCAAGTTTTAAAATTCCAATCAAGAAGGCCCCGATCAATATTATAAACAGGCCAATTTTTCTAGAGAATTCTGGTTTTTCGTGGACAATCAAATAAGCAATTAATGCTGCCCAAAAAGGAAGTGTTCCAGGAGCCAATGCACCTGCGTTGGACGCAGGTGAGTAATAAAGTCCTACTGATAACACCCATGGGAATAAGGCGCTGGCACCTAGCGCAAAAATGACCCTAGTAATAAGATTATTTCCAGGCGGCAGGATGCCAAGATGCAACATAAGTGGTGCCATTATTATAGCAGCTGGCAGGAGCCTGAGTACTAATATTTCTTCAACAGAAAAATTTTTAGTTATTGCAAAACGAGTTCCAACTAAGAAGGCTGCCCAAATGGACACTGTAATTATGGCAGCTAAATAACCTAAGAGCTTTGTGCTTAACACAGCAGAGGGTCTTAGGCTACTCACCAAGGTAAAAAGTCTCGTTTAGACAAAGAAAGTAACTCGTATATTATCTGCAAGTACTAAGTACCACGCACTGTTAGCGACGAATTTTCTATTCGTTTTTGGAGAAATCTTCTGCCTTCTGGAGTTACTTTCCCGCTACTATCGATATATCCTCTTTCCTTGGCAATATCGATAATTCCTATTTTTGCTCTTTTATTTTTTCCCTCTGTTTTTTTAAGAACGGTCTTTATTGTATTATAATCACTAACATTCATCAGAAACCTCGTTGTAAGTCATTAAAGCTTCTGTTGGCTACGGTGTGTAAATTAATTTTTCTTTTGATAAAGTCAAAGAGTTTTAAGGTATTTTATTCGCCCCACATACCCGCAAACTCATAAACTATGGCCGGTTTGCCTCCAACAACCCATGCATCGTGACCTGGTGAAATCGCATATGCATCGCCAGCCGTGTAGGTCGCCTCGCTACCATCATCACAAACGCAATGTACAGCACCCTCTACGATTATTCCGGTGTGGGTCGCTTGGCAAGTATCAGTTCCTATTATTGGCTTTATATCTTTTGACCATTTCCAATCTGGACTTAATGTCAACTTCATAACACGTTGGTTGAGCACATTTACTGCTTCCATACGTGCATTAGGCATATCTTTGGCCTCATCCGCAGATGAAAAATTCTTTACTTCGATTGGCATATTTTTTCTTTCTTATAAGTAATAAAACTCTAACAAAATTAATTTTCGAATTATTTAATCATCATTATTAGTCTGGAGTGTTTTAATGTTCCAAGTTCATTGGCCGCATCGACTAATTCAGAAAAACTAGGATTAGCGATAACTGCATCAGTAGCGCTGCCCCAGTGTTTTAAATCTTTAAACCTATATAAAATTCGCATCATTTCATGATC
>Ga0208130_1000404_pt1 | contig 22858 bp, 26 predicted proteins | sample ETNtaG_31_FD_185771 | JGI IMG/M metagenome (GOLD analysis project Ga0208130, IMG submission 185771) | Marine microbial and viral communities from oxygen minimum zone, Eastern Pacific Ocean - ETNP201310SV78 (SPAdes) (version 2) | ecosystem: Environmental > Aquatic > Marine > Oceanic ...
GCCATTATCCGGCTTTCAAATAAATAAGGCTGACGCCCCAACATGGGAAGAGCCAGCCATATTAGTCCTCATGGAGGTAACTGGTTTACTAGCTGCAATTTACGGAGTAGCAAAATATAAAATTCATGAAAAAGAAAACATGAAATTGTTTTTAAGAACAGGTCGAATACAACGCCAAATGATGCAAGGTAAGTAGATATAAATGACCAAAATAACGCTACTTAGACACGGTCAAACAGACTTTAACGCACAAGGCAGACTCCAAGGAAGAATTGATAATCCACTGAACAACATAGGAGTGCAACAAGCTAAAAAAGCGGCAAAGGCTATCGGACCTGTTGACAAAATAATATCCAGCCCACTTCAAAGAGCCATTCAAACAGCTGAGGCATTCAATATGGAAGTAGAAACAGATGAAAACTGGATTGAGCTAGATTACGGGGAATGGGACGGCGCACACTTAAACACAATTTCCAAAGAAACATGGAGCGAGTGGAGAAATAATCCAACGTTTAAGCCACCCCAAGGAGAATCATTAGAAACATTAGGAGCTCGCGTAAAATCGTTTCTAGAGAATGTGCAACGAAATTCAAAGCAGCATCTATTGATCGTAACGCACGTATCACCTATCAAAGCCGCCGTAGCTTGGACGTTGGGAGTAGACGATTCGGTGGGCTGGCGAACAAGACTCGACACTGCTTCATTCACTCAAATACAAATAGATGCAAACACCCCCATACTGCTTAAATTCAACCACACTGCCGAGAAAAGAAACTAAAGCAAAACCAAATGACATGTTTTGCTTCAGAGGATCGTCTAATCTTTAAATAAGCCATAACGCTATGAAACAGCATGAAACATCAAACCTTTGCCCCATTTAACGGAAGACTACTACTCGCTCTCATTTCACTCTTAGCTCTGGTTGTAGCTTGCAGCACAGAAGATATGGTCTTTGAGCCAAGCCAAGAAGCAATAGAAAACCAAAGCGCTCAAGACGTCGCACCAGTTGAGCAGCCAACTCCAGAACCTACTGAAAATTCACCAGTCTTTATCCAACCAACACCTGTCATTCAAACAACACCTCCTGGTTACGACGGTGCCATAGACGAACTTAACTGTGCTACGACCAGAGAAGAAATAAAATTTCACTGGGGAACAGATTCAGGGGACGGATTTGAAAACTCTATATATGGACCGTACCTACTCAATGATGCTCGAACTGGCGTGCACGCTGACTACGACCGCTTTGTTCTAGAATTCGAACCTGATACAAATGAACCAGACGGGTCTCCAGATAGCTTCCATGTATTTTGGGCCGATGGAATCCCACTATCTATGGGTAGCGGCGACCCAATATCTGTAACAGGAGAGTACGCGCTTGAGGTATACGTCTTGGGATATGGCTATTCTCGCAATGAGTCAGCAGAGCCATCCCAAGCGCCACAAAGACTGTCTCCAACTCGGACAAGTAACCTGAAGCAAGCAGTATGGGATGGAGAGTTTGAAGGTGTTCTACACTGGGTACTAGGGCTTGAAGAAAGAGTTGACTTCAGAGTGTTATCAATTCCTAACCCTCCAAGATTGGTCGTTGATGTTTGCACCACATCTTCGGGGTAAAGCCGACAGTTAACCCTTAAATGATCAAATCAACGAGAAATCTCCCACTGTACATAGGTGGGTTCATGGGACCATTTGGCGCCACGCTTGTCTTGCCAATGTTCCCTGAATTAAGAACAAGCTTTCGCACTTCAACGGAAACGATTGGGTGGACTTTCACAGCGTACCTACTACCCTTTGCAATCCTGCTCCTTGTTTCAGGAACGCTAGGGGAGAAATGGGGAAGAAAACGAACCGTACGCGCCACGTATCTAATGTATGCACTTTCCTCGATGGCCTGCGCATTAGCTCCGAATCTACAAATATTTCTTCTCGGGAGAAGCTTTCAAGGAATCGCCAATGCATTCATCACCCCACTCTTGCTATCGGGATTGGCGGAGCGGAACCCAGAATCAAAATTTGGTAGCAAAGTAGGAATATACGCCAGCTTTCAAGCGCTCGGCATGGGAATGGCTCCCTTGATCGGTGGTATCTCAGCAGATACTGAATGGAGAGCAGCATTTTGGGGAACAGTTTTTATCTCAATACTTTTATCCATTTTTCCCCCTGATGGGAAACCCCGTCAGATTTCAAGCACGCCATCATTCAAAAACCTATTACAGCGGAAAGTCACCCTCATCGGATTCGCAACTTTCATAGTTGCGGCAGGACCCATGGGGGTCAATGTCCTAGTCGCAGTCGTTGCACGAGACGAATTTAACGTATCAGGATCAAATGCAGGATTAATTCTTATGGGGGGAGCCTTTTCAAACTTCATTTTAAGCCCCATCTGGGGAGGAAAGATTGACAAAATTGGATTCCGAAAATCCTCTGTAATAGCGGCAATTAGCCTTGCAGTCTTTTCTAGCCTCATCGTCTTCTCAACAGGACCCATTACTCTCGGAATTTTCTGGGCCCTAGCTGGAGGTGCTGTAGGTTGCATGTCAGTGGCATTACAAGCTTTAGGCGCCACAGCCATCCCTGATAATAGAGGTGGAGGATTATCTTTTGTTCTCTCATTCCGATTTCTTGGAGTGGGGCTTTGGCCGATAATCTGGCTACCAGTCATTAGTCATTCATTCACTGGAGCTGTGATAGCTGCATCTTCACTGGGGGTAGCAAGCGCATATTTACTAGCTAAGAAATAATCTCAAAAGTAACAAACATTAGTAAAGGAGAAGAAAATGGAATCCTACGCACGAGGGCAAACAACAATAATGTACGAAAGAGAAGGCGATGGCCCCCCAATTCTTCTGCTCGCTCCCGGAGGAATGCGCTCCGCAAATAACTTCTGGAACAATATGCCATGGAACCCACGAGAAAAACTTCAAGATCAATTTGAGCTGATTGGAATGGATCAACGCAACGCAGGGACCTCGACTGCTCCCATTACAAAAAACGACAACTGGGACGTTTATAAAGAAGATCAGATTTCTTTACTAGATCACCTAGAGGTAGAAAAGTGCCACCTTGTTGGCATGTGTATTGGGGGGCCATTCATCGCAAACCTGCTCAAAACGTATCCCGAAAGATTTAAGTCAGCTGTAATGTTGCAACCAGTAGGTATTGATCAGAATAGACAAGCTTTTTACGATATGTTCGACGATTGGGCAAAAGAGATGATAAATGAACAATCTGGACCCACAACTGAAACTATGACGAAGTTTAAGCACAATATGTGGGATGGGGATTTCCTCCTAACCGCAACCGAACAAGAAGTTTCACTCATTAAAGCCCCATTATTAATTATGATGGGCGATGACCTCTACCACCCACAGTCCACGTCAAGAAAAATTGCTGATCTTGCCCCAAACGCAACGCTACTTGAGAAATGGAAAAGCTCAGAGTTCCTCGAAGGAGCGAACACAGCAGTAATTGATTTCCTCAACCAACACTCTTGACAACAAATAAGTCAGGTGAGTTGGCCTATAGGCGGGGTTCTGTTCAGAAGATTGTTTCCAATTACTTCCTTGACGATCATCCATCTTTGCGGTCCACCTGGGAACTATCGCCATTTCTAGCAATTGGGATGAACGACCCATGTTCCACACTTGACCTTGCTCCAAACGGAGGTTACCTAGCCATCTGAATCACTTCAGATGCTGGTGCGCTCTTACCACACCGTTTCACCCTTACCTGTGCCATGAGGCCATCGGCGGTTTACTTTCTGCTGCCCTTATCGATAGATCACTCCATCCTGACTCTCGTCAGCGTTTTGTCCATAGGAGCCCCGACCTTCCTCAACACAACTAGTTGCGTTGCGACCATCCGGCCAACTCACCATCATTTAGTTTGTCCGGTAAACCCAAAAAGTACAACCTAATGGCGCGACAAGGAGATTTTCTAAAACCAAAAGAAACTTGTCGTCCAAGTTATAACTTTCCATTTAAAGTGCTAATTTTTTAGTAAGGCATTGTTATATGTAGAAACAAATAGGAGAAATAATGACCGCACCCGAAGATCTAACAGTTGAGAATTTTGGACCATTGCTATCCATGGTCGGCACTTGGGAAGGGCATAAAGGAATGGACTTCTCATACCATAACGAAGAGCAGGAAACCGGTCAGACAAGCTACTTCGAAAGAGTAACATTCTCGACCTTCGGGCCTGTAGACAATGGAAACCAACATCTATACGGGCTAGATTACCGAATGGCAGCATGGCGATCTGATGAATTGGACCAAGACCCCTTCCACACAGAAGTAGGCTATTGGCTCTACGATCCAGCTGAAAAGCAGATCATGAGATGCTTCATGGTTCCAAGAGGAACAGTTGTTATCGCAGGAGGAACATGTGAACCCGATGCTACTTCTTTCACGATGACTGCAGAATTAGGTTCAACCAACTATGGAATACTTGAGAACAAGTACCTTGCTCAAAACGCTTCTACAGTGGAATACAAAGTTGATATCACTCTCGGTGAAGGCGAATGGTCCTATGCAGAGGATTCAGTCCTCAAAATGGCTATCCAAGAGGACCTGTTGCACCATACAGACGAGAACACATTGACAAAAGTATCTGATTAATCAGAAGAGCATACAGAATCCACAAAATAAGAAAGGCGTTAGCCTAAATTAGGACACATGCCCTCTAAAAGTGAACCATTCAGTTTTGCTGAGATTCTTAAGAGTATTGATGTCGGCCAAAATCTAACAAGCGAGCTTGCCCAACGCGGTCTCATGTCAATTCTTGAAGGCGATGTTGATGACAAAGACTTAGAATCGTTCCTGGTCTCATTGAATAAAAAAGGACCAACACATCAAGAGGTCACAGGTTTTGTAAAGGCAATGAGAGAATCATGCGTCAGGTTACACTGCCCCGAAGAAACAATCGACCTAGTCGGCGCAGGCGGATCCCAAATGGGAAGGCAAGCAGCACTAAACGTGTCAACAATAGCGTCTTTTGTCGCAACTGGAGCCGGAGCTAAAGTCTGCAAGCACGGGAACAAAAGAGCTTCATCAACTTCAGGGTCATTCGACCTGCTTGATGAACTAGGAATCTCAGCAACGCTCACGCCAGCTCAGGTAGAAAGTTGCGTAAACGAGGTAGGTCTAGGTTTCGCTTTTGCTCGAACCTTTCACCCAGCGATGAAACACGCCGGACCGATAAGAGCGAAATTAAGAATACCTACAATATTCAACACCCTAGGTCCGCTGTCTCACCCTGCTTTTCTCAAAAGACAAGTTGTTGGTGTCCCATCCGCTGAGACTGGAAAGATGATGGCTAAAGTTCTGCAAAGCACAGGAACAGAATTGGGAATGGTAGTGACCGGACACAATGGCTTAGATGAACTCTCAACAACCGGACCAAATCTAGCTCACGTTATTACGCAAGAAAAGATCGAAACAACCGAAATTCATCCCCATGATCTTGGGATGACAACGGCTAATCCGAAAGAAATCTACGGTGGGGATTCAAAAGATAATGCACAGATTGCAATTCAAGTACTAAATGGAGAAAATGGGCCTAAAAGCGACATTATCGTACTAAATGCTGCCGCGGGGTTAGTCGTGGCTGGAATAGCAGAAAATCTTGTTGATGGTATCGAAAGAGCTCGCTCTTCTATTCATTCCGGAGCAGCTAAATCAAAGCTGCAAGAACTTCAAACCTACACTCAAGACTTGGTTCCCAAATGAACACAAACAACCGTTATCGGTGCAAGGCCTGTGGGAACTTAACACGATTTGATGTCATTAAAATGCAGCGAACAGCTGAGTTTCACCACTTCACGACAGATGGGAAGTTAGCTATCGAAGATCAGAAAATCCTTGAAGAGCACATAGAATCTGTAAAGTGCCGATGGTGTGAAAGCGGTGTTGACGTTGTTGAAATCAAGAATCTATCAAGTCAGTAGCCGATCTCTCAAATAGATTGTCACACCCACAGATTACTGTGGGCACATGAGTAAAAAGTATCTTTCTATTGATTGTGAATCATGTCCACTTATTAATACGGACTCTTGCGATGACTGTTTAGTCACGTTCATATGTGATCGAGACCCTAAAGCAGCAGTCATCGTAAGCCTTGAGGAATGGAAATCCATGAAGTCAATGACAAAAGTCGGACTTCTCCCAGAACTACGTAATCCTGTTATCAGCATCAGAAGCTCCGGTTGATAGTTTTCATCGCTTTAACAATCTGCGATTATTAAAGTGTGCAAACATTGATTAAAGCCAGTGATCTGGAAAGAATCGGATTTGAAAATGGACTTGACGCTTTCGGCATAGCAAAAGCTGAGCAGTTCAGTAAAACTCTTGAGATACTTAAAGCGCGAAAAGAGCAAGGGTTACACGCCGGAATGAATTTCACATACCGGAACCCAGTCCGGTCAACAACACCTACAATCACCATGCCAGATGCGAAATCCCTGATAGTTGGTGCAAGGTCATATTGGAAACCTCAACAGGGGACATTCGATGGAAGCGACCCCCAAGGGAAAGTAGCACTTTACGCTCAAGAAAATTATTATGAAAGGCTCCGAGAAGGTCTTTCAGCGGTCGCCGACAAGTTAGAAAGCAAAGGATACAGAGCAATAATTTTGATAGACGATAATGCTTTAGTGGATCGTGAAGCAGCCTATCAAGCGGGTCTCGGATGGTATGGGAAAAACGCAAATATCTTAATCCCTAAAAGAGGCTCTTGGTTCGTTCTCGGTTCAATACTAACAAACGCTAATTTTGATCCTAATACTCCGTTAAAAGACAATTGCGGGCCCTGCACCAAATGCATAAATGCTTGCCCCACGGAAGCAATAATTTCCCCCGGAGTAATTGATAGTAACCGTTGCCTGGCTTGGTTAGTGCAATCTCCTGAAGATTTCCCCCCAGAATTCAGAGAGGCGCTAGGCGATAAGATATATGGTTGTGATGACTGCCAAGATATTTGTCCAATAAACAAATACGAGGAGCGAGTAGGCGACTTGAAGATTAGACAAAGCAAATCATCCGTCTCTATTTTTGACATTCTTGAACAGGACGATGAAACATTGATAACAAGATATGGGCAGTGGTACATACCACAACGTGACCCACGCTATCTGAGGAGGAACGCCCTTTTAGTATTGGGTAATATAGGGGTTACTGAGAGTGAGAAGGTGCAGGCTATTGTTTCCCGTTATTTAGAAAGCCCTGATTCGATGTTAAGAAGTTATGCCGTGTGGACGGCAAAACGACTTGGATTGATCAATCTACTAACGGGTATGGAAAACGATGGATCTGAAGATGTTCAGCGAGAACTCGCGTTACAAGTTAGGCAAGTAAACAAAACGCCAAAGGTTAAGAATTGAATCATTTGCTAGTTACGAACGATTACCCCCCAAAAGTAGGGGGAATACAGTCTTATCTTTGGGAAATTTATCGGAGATTACCTCAAGAAGAAGTAACAGTCCTGTGTACACCCTATGAGAATTGTGAAGCATTTGATGCTAAACAGACGCATAAGATTATCCGTACTAAACAGCGAGTACTGCTCCCCACGCCTCAGCTTGCCAAAGAAATTCAATCAATCATCAAAAGGCAGAATATAGATTTTGTTCTTTTTGATCCAGCAGTTCCTGTAGGAATTTTGGGCCCGAAAATAGGAACACCTTACGGTGTCATACTGCATGGAGCTGAGGTAACGATTCCCGGAAGAATCCCTGGACTAAAACAAATATTACGCAAAGTATTGCGAAATTCACAGTTGGTAGTAACGGCTGGCCAATATTCAACTGAAGAAGCTGAAAGAGCTGCAAAAACTTCCCTTCCAGTCGTTATTGTTCCTCCTGGAGTCGATGACAAGCGTTTTCAACCATTAACTCCACAGCAGAGAGTGTATGCTCGGTCAAAATATAACCTAAATGAAGCAGATGAGGTCATTCTCACTTTAAGTAGGCTTGTTCCTAGAAAGGGAATGGATGTGCTGATTAAAGCCTGTGCGGAGCTTCAGACGAGCCGCCCTCGTTTGAAGCTCCTTGTAGCAGGAACTGGAAGAGACCAAAGAAGGCTGGAGAATATTGCCAGGCGAAAAGAAGCTCCAGTAACCTTTCTGGGCCATGTCCCAGATGAGGACATACCAAACCTATATGGATTGGCTGACCTGTTTTCCATGCTCTGTAGAGTCAGGTGGGGAGGCCTAGAGCAGGAGGGTTTCGGAATTGTTTTCCTAGAAGCAGCGGCAGCAGGTATACCTCAACTTGCAGGGAAAAGTGGGGGAGCAGGGGAAGCTGTACTGGAGGGAATGACAGGAAAAGTGGTATCAAGCCCCAAAGATGTAGACAGCGTAAAAGAAGCGATCTGTGAAATCCTTGATGATGAAACTAGATATCAAGAAATGAAAAAGCTGTCTAGACAAAGGGCCGAAACAAAATTCTCATACGATCATCTCGCTGCGGCATTTCACGATTCGCTTCTAAAGTTGAGCGGAAATTCAGAAGGAAGCTAAATAATGGATCATGCTAAATCAAACTACCTAGTAAAGCTTTCTGGAATAGGCACTACTTTATTTTTGATAACAGGCGTTATCGCAACGATGCAGTCGGCATTTGAGATAATTTACGTAATCGTATCTCTAACTATGTTCTCTATTGGAGTGCTCCTTGGGATGAGAGCATTCGCTCAATCAGTTTCGAAAAGCAGATACGAGATAATCACAACTATTGACTTAATAAAACTACCAAAGGCTACGCCGCAAAAAATAAAAGTTGTTCTTTATGGTTCACTTGCGATAGAAGTCATTGGAAGTATCGTGCTAGCTTCAATGCAATCTAGTAGCAACTTTGCATTCGGGATCCTCGCATCCTTATTTGCCCTTGGTAGTCTCAATATGTGGGCTATTATAAATGGCAGATTCAAGAAAAGATCCAACTGAAAGGGGTAACATGAGCGATCACGCAACTCAGCGAAAAATCATAAACGCAACACCCCAACAATGCTTCGATGTGATCACTGATTTCAAAAGCTACCCAGAATGGGCCGAAGACGTAAAATCTGTTTCCGTCCTAGCAGAAGATGAAAGTGGTTTGGGAGGAGACGTTAGATTCCGAGCCGCAGCAATGGGTCGAAGCACTACCTATACACTCCGGTACTACTACGGGAGTAACCCTCTCCGAATTGCATGGCGCCAAATTGAGGGAGATATTACAAAAAAAATTGAAGGTGAGTACGAATTTATACCTGTTGACGACGGAACGAAAACAGAAGTTGCTTACCACCTAGCAGCTGATCTTGCGATCCTAATTCCAGGTTTTGTTAAGCGAAGAGCTGAATCACGAATTGTCCGCGCTGCACTTGAAGCGTTAAGCGCACGAATTGATTCTGCTGCTACTACATGAACTCCTAGATGCCAAACCTCGGATTTGATATCGGAGGAACAAATCTGCGTGTTCTGCGTCTAAACGATGATGGCTCATCTTCGGCTCTGCAGCAACAACAGCATCCGAATGAACCTGAAGCGATAATTTCAATAGTAGTAAAATTGGCAAGAACATTAATAAGAGAAACTACAGAGAGCATTAAAACAATAGGCGTTGGTTGTGCCGGACATGTTCTCCCAACGGGAGTGATAAAGTCATCACCAAACCTTCCAAACTTTATTGACTTCCCTCTGAAGCAAATCCTTGAAGAGGAGATTCAAACCCAAGTACTCGTAGAGAATGACGCGAATTGCTCTGCATGGGCTGAATATCAAATCGGAGCGGGGGTAGGCATAGAGAATCTGTTAGTTATTTCATTCGGCACAGGTATTGGAGCTGGATTAATTCTAGGCGGTTCAATCTTTCGAGGTTCCTACGGATTAGCGGGTGAAGTCGGGCACATGACACTAGAAGAGAATGGGCGCCCTTGCCCGTGCGGGAATTACGGTTGCTGGGAACAATATTCGTCAGGGGCTGAGCTAAGCAACCTAATTTCGAGAAACGAAACTCATGCAATCCCCTACGAGAATACTTTGACTGAATTTGGTGAAAAAGTAGCGGTTGGATTCCGGAACCTATCTCATGTCCTCGACCCCGAGATGATAATTGTTACGGGTGGAATTACTTCAATTGGGGACCCCTTGCTAGATGCTATACAACAGGCTTATTACAAAAGAGTGGGCCACAGGGATAATGGAAAGCTAACCCAAATTAGGCTTGGAATGTTTGGAAATGAAGCCGGAGCTCTCGGAGCAGCGCTAATGGCTTCGGCGCAAGAAAGAATTAATAGAGATCTTTAATGGTTCGTGCTCTGGACGCAGGAACCGGTTACCCTAAACACATGGAGTTTAGGCGAATCAATAATCTACCCCCATATGTCTTCACGATCATAAATGACCTCAAGATTGAAGGCAGAAGAAATGGGGATGACATAATGGACTTCGGGTTTGGCAATCCTGACCTCCCGTCTCCAGACATCGCTGTTGAAAAACTCTGTGAAGCAGCGCAAAATCCACGTAACCACAGATACTCCCTCAGTCGGGGTTTACCTAAATTACGAGAGGCAATTTGTGAATTATATGAAAATAAATTTGGGGTACAGCTTGATCCTGAAACAGAGGCAATTAACACAATTGGTGCCAAAGAGGGACTTTCGCATTTAATGTGGGCTTTGGTCCAAGCAGGCGATGCAGTCCTCGTTCCTTCACCCTCTTACCCAATACACCTCTACGCGCCGCTTTTCGCAGGGGCAGAAGTCAGGGAAATCCCCCTATCAACAGGAACAGACTTTTTTGGCTCAATGCAAGAAAGATGGGAATACAGCTGGCCCAAACCAAAAGTTATTCTTTTGTCTTTCCCGCACAACCCCACGACAACATGTGTTGATCTAGACTTCATGCAAAAGGTAGTTGACTTCGCAAAGGAAAAGGATGTCATATTAGTCCATGATTTCGCCTATGCTGACTTAGGTTTTGACGGGTATCAACCTCCGTCAATTCTTGAAGCAGAAGGAGCGAAAGACGTCGCTGTAGAGCTCTATTCAATGACTAAATCCTTCTCAATGGCTGGCTGGCGTGTTGCCTTCATGCTGGGCAATAGCGAGGTAATCGCTGCGCTCGCCAAACTCAAATCGTACTTGGATTACGGAACATTTCAGCCAATACAGATAGCAGCAACTGTGACGATGAACGAAGCAGCTGATCATCCACAACTAGTGAACAGCATATATCAAAGTCGGCGAGATAGCCTTTGCGACGGTCTCAATAGGATAGGTTGGGAAATTCAGCCGCCAGAAGGAACCATGTTTGTTTGGGCAAAGATACCTGAGCCATATGCACATATGGGCTCAATCGATTTTGCTTCATGGCTAGTAACAGAAGCAAAGGTCGCTACTTCGCCAGGTATCGGATTCGGCCCTGGTGGGGAAGGCTATGTACGGTTTGCCTTAATCGAAAATGAACAGAGGACCAATCAAGCGATCCGTCAGATAAAGAGTACTCTTACGAAACTCTGAATCTTAAATAGCCCAATCTAAGCTTCGCCTGACTGCAAGTAGCCATTTCTGGTGCGCAAATTCATCTATTTCGGTAAGTTCTCTCGGGTGGGCAGTGAATTCAACTGACCAAAGGCTACCAATCTCTTCCAAAGATTTCCAAAACCCATGAGCAAGTCCAGCCAAATACGCAGCGCCTAAAGCTGTAGTCTCGTGTGAGGTGGGTCGAGATACGTTGACCTGTAAGTGGTTTGCCTGGAGTTGTAGCATCATATTCATCACTGAAGCCCCACCGTCTGCTTTAAGACTTCTTATAGATCTTCCAGTGGCTTTTCGCATGCTCTCAATCACATCTCGGGTTTGAAAAACCATTGATTCAATCGCCGCTCGTGCTATCTCGCTACGACCTGTTCCTCTAGTTATTCCTATTAAAGTGCCTCGTGCTGTAGGGTCCCACCATGGGCTACCAAGCCCAGTGAATGCTGGAACCAGAAATACCCCGTCTGTTGAATCACATTGGAGTGCAAGGCTTTCCAGTTCTGACGCCTCTTTAATGATTCCCAGTCCGTCACGTAGCCACTGAACAGTTGAACCTGTTGAGAAAATTGACCCCTCCAAAGCATATGTCACAGAATTCTTTCCATTTTTTGAAAGCGACCACGCTATTGTATTTAATAACCCATCAACAGGGTCAGGACATGAGTCTCCAGTGTTCAAGAGAACAAAGGACCCTGTGCCGTAAGTGTTCTTTGCATCTCCATCTGCAAAACCTGTTTGTCCAAATAATGATGCTTGCTGGTCTCCTGCAACTCCTGTTATTGGAATTCCTGTATTGAGCAATGGTTGATTTTTTGTTATTCCGAAATGTCCACTTGATGGTAAAACCTCCGGCAAATTGCTTGCTGAAACTCCAAATAGGTCAAGGAGGTTATCGTCCCAAGATAAGTCATGGATGTTGAATAGCATAGTGCGCGATGCATTAGTGACGTCGGTCGCAAAAACTGCACCGTCAGTTAATTTCCACAGAATCCAACTGTCGATAGTCCCGAAAGCAGTGCTTTCAGATAGTTCAATTTTATTTTGAATAAGCCACTCAATTTTTGTAGCTGAAAAATAGGGGTCTAGAACAAGCCCTGTTGATTCCCTTATTAAAGGAAGAACCCCGTCTTCCAGTAATTGTGTGCACCTCTTTGAAGTCCGCCTATCTTGCCAGACAAGAGCATTACTCTGAGGAAGTGAACTTTTCTTATCCCAACAAACTATGGTTTCACGCTGATTTGTTATACCGATCGCGACTGGTTGTGACCCAAACCTTTGAATAACTTCGGCTATCGTATCTTCTATAGCTTCCCAAATTTCTAAGGGGTTATGTTCTACGTGGCCGTCTTGAGGAAAATATTGAGAAAACTCTCGATATGCGCTTTCAACGATAGATCCTTGCTTGTCAACTAGAATAGATCTAACTCCTGTGGTCCCAGCATCTATTGAAAGTATTACCTCCATGTTTGATTTATCCTTTTGATTTTGTGAATAAGACTTCCTAAGTTCCTAGCCAGTGATCCCTAACGTGACTTCAGGAGCATAGCTCATGAATTGAATTCTTCTTAAAAGTTGTTGATCTCCGCTGTTGGGAGTTGGCCATGTTTTAATTTCTCCCTCTATCGAGATGATAATGGAATCTAAATCACCAGTTTCCGTTAAAGTCCAAACAATTTGCGCTAAAGCTTTAGCAAGTTCATCTCCTTCGATCACTTCCAGACCGCCTGCATCAAAGTTGATAATCGCAAGATCATTATCTTGTGTTACCCCTGCCAACGATAGGCCTATCGGGACTGTAGTACTTAGGTTCGCTTGGCGTTCAACTGGCAATAAATCAGCAGTGAGTTCATTTATCAGGTCAGTGACTTTTAAGTCAACAGATGGGATCTTCCGGAGTACAGGTGAGAGTTTATTGTCTATGTCAAAAAGGTATATATACTCATTTCGGCCTTCACCATCTACCGAAGAACCTTCCGGAATTTCAGCACGGTCGATCAACGGTGAGTCGACTGCTCCAGGTTTGTCATCCTCTGGAACGCCACAGGCTAAAGATGTAAACAAGAGCACTATGGCTAAAAAAATAGGTGTTCCCCTCATTTAATTACTCCTGGCAAAGTTACGGTGAATTTCGACCCGCTTCCATCTGAATTTGCGCTGGCAACTTCTACAGAACCACCATGAAGCTTGACATGTTCAGTCACGAGCGATAACCCCAAGCCAGTCCCTGTGCTGGACCCTCTGCGACTTCCCTCTGCTCCACGAGCGAACCTTTCAAAGATTGATGACCGATCTTCTTGAGTAATCCCTGGTCCATTATCTATGACAGAAAGTATCAATGTGTCCTCATCGGCTCGCACTTCGATGTGGGTAGCACCGCCCGCATAATGATCTGCATTGTCAAGCAAATTGCTTATCACCCTAGCCAACCGTCTCTTGTCGGCTTCAATGAGGATATCGTTTATCTCAAACGGAAAATTGATACTCATTACTCCAGAGCTTCGCTGTTCGGTGAGCCTCTCCAAGAACTCAACAACAAGAAATCTCTCTAGTGTTAGTGCGTTGGCACCGACATCGTAACGCGAAATTTCTAGAAGATCTTCAACTAGTTGCTTGAAACGCTCTAAGTCCTCATTCAAAAGATCAAGAGCAAGTTTAGAGTTCTCGTCAAGAGAGGCTGCATTGCCATTTAGAACTTCAATGGACGCCATGATTGTAGTTAAGGGTGAACGAAGCTCATGTGATACATTGCTTGCAAATTTAGCATCTGCTTCTATTCTTTGTTCTAAAGTGTTAGCCATTTGGTTAAATGTCGATGCCAGCATCTCAAGGTCGGGATCATTCCCAACGTCAAGACGCGCCGAAAGGTCACCAACTGCAATTGCTCGTGCTGTCTGTCCTACTTCTTCAACGGGGAATAAAACTCTTCTCGATGACCACATACCCAAGGCAATCCCAAAAATAAACACGCCTCCACTCACTAGCATCAAAATGTTCGCTAGGGAATCAAGAGTATCTTCAATGTCGTCAAGGGGTGTCGCTTCAAAATAAAGAGCATTCCGTGTTGCTAAAGGAAAGCCAATAACGAGCACGGGTGTTCCATTCCCCATGCGGTATTTCATTTTTGCCCCGTCCAGAGGCGAGGTATTGACGACTTCTAATAACTTCGCGTTAATACTATCTGGAGCCGCGAAAACTACCGGATCAGCCGAAATCCAGTCAGTTTCAAGTCTTAATACCGGTGTCGATTCTGCACGCACCCCTCGAAGGTTTGAAAGAAAATCCCTCACCGCTTTGTCCGTAGCTCCTTCAAATATCCTACGTTCAGCTTGCCTCGCATTAACTGATGCAACGCTCAAGGCACTTTGGTTTCTATTTTCAATTAGGTTTCCTCGCACGAGAAAGTATGTGAGCACAGATATTCCGCTAGTGATTAATAGTGCGCTTAGTCCGAATGTCAAAATTAGCCTCGTCCTGATGCGGAGTGACCGGTTGGGCGATTTCACTATTTGTCAACTCTTTAGTTTGTAACCAAAACCGCGGACGGTAACTACATACTGAGGCCGTGCATCTTCAGGCTCAATTTTTTTTCGCAGTCTACGGATGTGAACGTCAACTAATCTTCCATCGCCAAAGTAGTCTTTACCCCAAACCCGCTCTAGGAGTTCATCTCTACTGAAAACACGATCTGGTACAGAAGCGAGCTCGGCGAGTAATTGAAACTCTGTTCTAGTTAAGTGAATAGTTTGGTCGTTTACTATGACTTGACCCTGATCTGGAAGGATCTTTAAATCACCGAAGTCGAGTTTGCTCAATTCTGGGGAGGGGAGACGAACTCTCCTCAAAAGTGCCCTAATTCTGGCGCTAAGTTCTTTAGGAGCAAAAGGTTTGGTTAGGTAATCGTCCGCTCCGGCTTCTAATCCGGCGACAACATCATGAGTATCATCCCTAGCCGTCACCATTACTACTGGTACCTCACTAATTTTCCTAATAGAACGGCAAACTTCAAATCCGTCTATGCCAGGAAGCATGATATCAATTAGAAGAATATCGCATTTCTCTGACTGGAAAATTTGAAGTGCTTCTTCGCCAGTTGCGGCATCTAGGACTTTCCATCCCTCTTTTTGGAGCGCTAACCGGACCGCTGTGCGAATACGTTCATCGTCTTCAACAACTAAAATTGTCGTAGTCATACGCACAGCATAGGTGATTATCAAGATGGGTGGTAGGTGGGGGGTAAGGATTCCTAGGTTAATGTTGCAGAGCGTTATTTATCAATATCTGAAATTCTTTATCCAGATGAGCATTCGTGGCAAGTAGGAGGTTTATGCCATGAGCTAGATTCACAGTTCTGACGGTGCCTCCGGCTTCAGAGACTATCAGACTACCTGCAGCGTAGTCCCATAGGTTTAGTCCTTCTTCATAGAACGCATCTACACGGCCCGTAGCAAGCCAGCAAAGGTCCAGAGCAGCAGAACCGAAGCGACGGATATCGCCAATTCTAGGAAGAATGTGTTGCAACATACCCCCTTGAAACTCCCTTCTTTCAGGCCTGTAACTAAATCCTGTTGTGACTATGGCACTCTGAAGAGAGTCATTATCGTTCACCTTAATTACTTCGTTATTACATCTCGAACCGTGGCCTTTGACAGCATCAAAAATATCGTTGGAGCTCAAGTCTGCTACAACCCCAGCAACGATTTCTCCCTCAGCTTCAATAGCAATAGAGATACTGAAATAGGGAATACTATATACAAAATTACTTGTCCCATCTATTGGGTCAATTATCCACCTAATCCCAGATGTCCCAGACCTAGAAGCTCCCTCTTCGCCAAGAATTCCGTCGTTCGCTCGGTTTTTCCTAATGAATTGAACAATTCCTGATTCAATTTGTCGATCCAGCGAAGTGACATAATCAGAGGAAGATGATTTCTTTTCAATATCAGTTTTTCGTTCACTTGCCGAACAAATATTGATTGAAGATGTCACAGTAGCAACGCATTCTAGGGCTTCATCGCGAAGCTTATGGTAGCTAATCATCTATAGAGCTTTGCTGATGATCGTTGCCAATATCTGTTTCAGGCTCTGACTTACTTTTCCATTCATTCATAGCGCGTAAAGCAAGAATTGATACGACACCAACACCACCAGCACCAACTATTGCTCCAATAAGCGCACTAATTCCGGATGCACCAGTGCAACTTCCAGAACACTGCAAATCTGTGAATGCAAAACCTATCAATCCACCGCAGAGTCCGCCTAAAAGTATTGAACCGAACGCCATTGCCTGAGAAGGCTTCGATGGACCAGACATCGGAGTTGCGGTGACGGGTAGATTAGCAACTTCATACTTGCCAATCTTTGAGTTAGGTATAATTTCAATGGAAGATTCTGTATGCTCTGAGGAATCCCAGTCTTTTGGGTCTATTTCATCAGCCATGTTTCAATCATAAGGCATCGGTCACCAAGAACTTGGAATTTTTTAGCAATTAAACAGTGACTAATGGCACCTAAAAAAAGCATAGACTCATAGCAAGGTATGCCCTAGGCTTAAACTAATGTAAGGGCGTCATCAAACTGGACACCCTTAAAAGCGTCTGACATGAGTAAAAAAATTTCAACTTCGCACATCATGCATGTGGACATGGATGCTTTCTTTGTATCTGCTGAACTTGTGCGAAGACCAGAACTTATTGGTAAACCTGTAGTAGTAGGTGGTGCGGGAAATCGTGGAGTAGTGGCTGCTGCCTCGTATGAGGCACGTTCTTTTGGGATCCATTCGGCTATGCCAGCTTTTCGCGCAAAGAAGCTTTGCCCTGAGGCAATTTTCCTTCCAGGAGACCATACATATTACGCAGCAACTAGTTACAAGGTCATGCAAATTTTCCATAGATATACCCCGCTCGTTGAACCAATCTCACTTGATGAAGCCTTTTTGGATGTCGGAGGCAGTCAGCGACTTTATGGAACTCCTCTTGAAATAGCCAAAGCGATAAGGAAAGATATCCGGTCCGAACAAGGTCTGAGTTGCTCCGTTGGGATTGCTCCAAATAAATTTATGGCGAAATTAGCCACCGAAGAAGCTAAACCTTCGCCAAGTGAATCTGGACCAATTCCTGGAATCGGTGTCATGGTGATCCATCCTGATGGCGTTATCGATTTCTTGGATAAGTTACCTGTTAAAGCATTGTGGGGCGTTGGTCCGGCTACTGTGAAGCGTCTTGCACAACTAGGCATAACAACTGTTTCCGAATTGCGAACGTTTCCGCTCGGTGCCCTCAAGGATGCATTAGGCAAGGTGCAGGGAGCACATCTTCACCGACTGTCTTTTGGTATTGATGAACGAAGCGTTGAACCTACTCATGAAGCTAAATCTATTTCAAATGAAGAAACATTTGCCAACGACTTATTTGACTTACCACGAGTCCATTCAGAGATTTCTAGGCTTTCTGATTCGGTTGGTAAAAGATTGAGAGGCTCCGAAAATCTTGCTAGGACCTTATCGCTGAAGGTGCGACTTTCTGATTTCTCAACGTTAGTGAGGTCCGTAACCCTCCCAAACCCAACTGATAGCGGGAAAGTGATTGCTCGGGAAACAATTGCTTTGCTCGACACTATAGATTTATCAATTGGTGTCCGCCTTCTGGGTGTTGGGGCCTCAAAATTTTCTCAGGCAAAAAATGGACTTCAACTGTCTTTTGATGAAATTGGAACCAATGATCGTGAGTGGAGAGAAACTGAAGATGCGATCGACAGCATTCGATCTAAGTATGGTCCCGACTCAATAGGCGTGGCAAGTACATTGACTGAAAAGGGTTTGAACTCCAAGAAAAGAGGAATTCAGCAATGGGGGCCGGAATCTTCAAAATAAAACTCAGCTTTGATACGTTGTTGAATGCCGGTCTTTATGAGATGATATAAGTATGCCACTATCAGATGATGAACAAAGAATACTTAGTCAAATAGAACAGCAGTTACATGAAACTGACCCAGCGTTAGCAAAAGAAGTAGCAACAACAACGGTTTATACTCACTCAGCGCGAAATATAAAATGGTCTGTGCTTGGTTTTATTATTGGCCTGGTAACTATAGTTCTGACATTGTCTATTAGCTTTTGGTTGGCATTCATTGGCTTTGTAATGATGCTTGCTGCCGCTTTATTATTTGAGCAGAATCTCAGAAGGCTCGGGCGAGCTGGGATGAACCAACTGTCAATGAATGTTCGCTCAGGTAATTTAAAAAATTCAATTGCCGATAAGAGAGGCAAAATGAGGGATAAATTCCGACCCGACGACCCAATTCAGTAGTAACCGCTAAAGTGAGTCTCTTTTCTTCCAAAAATAATGACAGTTAAAATAAGTAGCCGAGCCGTTATGTCGGTAATCATTGCTGTCTTAAGGAAACCCTCGATCTGGCCTGTTGCCTTAAAGCAAATTTGGCGAATACGAAAATTAAACTGGTACACAAGGCCTCCGTTTTTGCCTGTTCCTGAGAAGTCATACATTAATTTCAGGATTCACACTGCTTATGGGTCAAGCGAAGATTTTTCGCGATTAGCTATGGACGTGGTGACCTATCTGAAATGGTGCCGGGACTGGCCTTCAAGAAAGTGAAAGCATCTTGCATGACCGTAGACCCACAAATCAATTAGACAGTTGGACAATTGAAACTAAATATTCTGAAACGGCTCTTGCTCATGATGCAAACCTTGAAGAATGGCAAAAGCCGACAATTTGGATCATAGAGCCTAAAGATACCTGCCTCGTACTAGGCAAAAGCCAAAGGGGAAGGGCTTTTCTGAATTTGAGTTACCTTGAAGAGCAAAATATCAACTTAACTGTAAGGCAGAGTGGTGGAGGGGCAGTGCTTGTCTCACCGGAAGATATGCTATGGGTGGATATTTTCATTCCTCAAGGATCGAAATTCTGGATTCCTGACATTGCAAAAGCATCTATGTGGATTGGCAAGATCTGGCATGATGCTTTGAAACGGCTAAATATAGAGTGCTCTCTCTTTGATCAAAAGTTCTCTCGATCAGAGGCATCGGACTTGGTTTGCTTTATAAGCAGAGCTGCGGGGGAGCTATTTGTCGGAAACAGGAAAATTTTAGGCATCTCTCAGCGTCGCTCAAAATTTGGTACTAGGTTCCAATGCGCTTTAATCATCAATTGGAAACCAGAGCATATGATAGCTGCATACAGAAGCTCCCCAATTCCTGACCTTGATAAATTGATCAGTTCCGCCGGAATAGGTATACGGTGCGAAAAACAGAACGCACTGAATGCGTTTTTATCGGCACTGCCTTCGCTCTAGCGTAACTTTCTAAGTTCAACTCGAAACTGTGCTCGAGAAAAGAATGCTTTGACCATTTTTTGGTTTAAAGTGTTGAAAAGTGGAGCAATAGGGGTTATTGTGGAGCAATAGGGAGAGAAAGGGTAGTAATACCCAAGCACAATATGACCTTTGCTTAGCAAAAGTTGAGTGTAGATAACCAGGGAAGACGATGTTTACAGGCGAGCACGAGCGATTACTTGATGAAAAAGGAAGGTTAGTTTTGCCTCCGAACTTTCGTCGCCACCTGCAAGATGCAGCATTCATTGCTAAATCACTAGAAGCTCCATGCCTTATGGTTTACTCGGCTGAAGAGATTGAGAAAGTTGCAGAACGCTTAATTGAACAAGTCCAAGGCAAAAAGGTGACTGCAGATGCTCAACGAAGATGGTCCGCAAGCATATCAGAAGTCAAAACAGACGCTCAAGGGCGAATAGCTATCCCAACAAAACTGCGAGATGAAATAGGGCTTGAGCGAGAAGCAGTTCTCATCGGTGTTATTAACAGGCTTGAGATATGGATTCCGAACGAATGGAATCGTATTGAAGGAGAGCCTGAAAGCGAATTAACAGAAAGTGTGTGGTTATGAAAAGAAATCAAGACATAGATGAAAGGGAGAAGGTGAAGGGTGATAACTAAGGGATAAATTCATCGCTTCTGGGCAGTCTTTCGGGTGATGAGATACGAGCCTCTACTCCGCCCGCTTGCTATCTAGTTCGATCGGGGAGAAATCCCGACGTACGCCTATTGTCCGAGAGACTGCCGAAAAGCGATGAATGAAAAATTATGAATGAAGCAAAATATATAAGTCCAACCACCAACGGGTCTCCCCTGGATCCGGCGACCGGTCTTTCTGGTCGCCGGATCACCCGTTTTTCGCCACCCGCTTTTGCTCATATCCCAGTTATGGCTGAGATCGTAACAGAGACATTATCTACTGTTCCCTCTGGCCCGATCCTAGATGCAACAATTGGTGGTGGGGGACATAGCTTCGAAATCTTAAAGTCAAGAGATGACCTAAACATAATTGGAATTGATCAAGATCTAGAGGCTTTGGCAGCCGCTGAGTCCAAATTAGCGGGGTTTGGAAATAGAGTATCTCTCATTCACGGCAGATTCGATGATCTTTCAGCTGTTGCTAAATATATTGGAAAGCAGAAATTATCAGGTTTCTTATTTGATTTGGGAGTTTCCTCATACCAACTCGACAATCCACACAGAGGGTTTTCATTCAGAAACGATGGCCCTCTCGATATGCGAATGAATCCGGAGACACAAATTACTGCTGGAAAATATGTAAATGAGTCATCTGAAGAAGAACTGGCATCGTTGCTCTATAACTATGGCGACGAAAGATACTCAAAACGTGTAGCCAGAGCCATTGTTTCCATGCGCCCTATCACGAGTACAAAAGAATTAGCAAACATAATCAGCGATGCGATACCAGCGCGCTCTAAGCGCTCCCCAGGGCACCCAGCCAGAAGATCCTTTCAGGCTTTACGTATCGCCGTAAATTGCGAAATAGAGATATTGGAATCATCTATCAGAGAAGCAATACAAATGCTCAAGGTCGGTGGTCGTGGCATAGTGCTCTCATATCACTCCGGCGAAGACAAGATTGTCAAACGAATACTAAGGGAACTAGCTGGTCTTGATATCAGTAACTCAAAATATCACCCTGAAGTTCGGCATGAGAAAGAAATAATATTACTAGCACGAAAAGCTCAAAGAGCATCCAGTGAAGAGATCTCGAGAAACCCTAGAGCTTCCTCAGCGCTTCTACGAAAATTTGAAAAGGTCAGTGAGTTGTAATGGCAGTCTTCCCGTTAACTGATAAGAGGCCAATTGAAGTAGGGAAACCTAAACTCGAGTTAGTAAACAACCCTAAATCATGGTTTCGCTCTATAGGCATCATCCTTATTCTCCTCATTTCAATCGGGTTTTTCAGCAGAATGCTCCTTAGCGCAATGATTGTTCAGCGTCAGACCCAAATTGATGCTCTCTCTGAGTCAATAACAGAATTAGATTCTGACAACAGATCACTGATGTTTGATATAGCACAACTTGAATCGACTAAAAGAATAATGCGAATTGCGCTTGCGGAACCAAGTGAAGAGTTTGAAACAGTCAACGGACTAGGGATGATCATTCCAGAGGTCACAATATACCTAGACCCATTGTCAAGTGAGAGTTTGCAAGGGTGGCAATGGAGCCAAATCAGCTCGCAAAGGCAGGGGCAGTGACGCAAACTACAGTTTATTCCGAAGATAAACGGCGGCATTTCCTTTTAGTCATATTGGGATTCTGTACTCTCTTTATCAGTTGGCGTTTAATTGACCTCTCAATACTAAACAACACCAAATACGAGGAGAGGGGAATAAACCAGAGAGTAATTGAACGCGAAGTAAAAGGAGAACGTGGTTCTATTCTAGACCGAAATGGCTATGAGCTAGCTATTTCGTTTCCACAACCGTACATCTATATTGATCCCCAACTCACAGATAATGGAGTAGAGAAATCACAAATATTAGCAAATTATCTAGATTTGCCGGGCGTTGACGAAATGCAAGAAGCAAAGACGATACTTACAAAATTCAACTCGCCTACCCGTTTTGAGTACATAGTCAGACAAGCTAGTCTTGAATCTGCTGAAGCGATACTCAATTTGAATTTAGGAGGGGTTTACGTAGATTATGAACCTCGACGGTTTCACGTGGCTGGAAAACAACTTGCAAGAGGAGTTCTTGGAGGGGTGACAGTCGACAATCTCGGAAGTTCAGGCCTGGAATTACAGTATGAGCAAGAACTCAAAGGGGTAGTCGGGATTCAACGAGTTGAGTTAAGCGCTGATGGAAGCACAATCCCAACAGAAGCAGAAACCATTCGAAAAGCTGTTCACGGCTCTGATCTTATTTTGACAATAGACAGGGCTTTACAGTCCCAAGTTGAGCTTGAGTTATCAAAGACCATTCAAGAAGCCCAAGCAAAAGGCGGAATTGTAATCATACAAA
>Ga0208130_1000405_pt1 | contig 22812 bp, 18 predicted proteins | sample ETNtaG_31_FD_185771 | JGI IMG/M metagenome (GOLD analysis project Ga0208130, IMG submission 185771) | Marine microbial and viral communities from oxygen minimum zone, Eastern Pacific Ocean - ETNP201310SV78 (SPAdes) (version 2) | ecosystem: Environmental > Aquatic > Marine > Oceanic ...
GCCTGAGCTTGATATTGTCTTATACTTTGCTCCATTCCTTGAACTTCTTGAAGTCTTTTAGCGTTTTCTTCATCAGTTTGTGTTGCGGCTTCTGTATCATATTGTTTTACCTTGCTTTGAAGTTCTGCAGCCATTGTTTGAATATCAGTCTCATAGGTTTTTGCAAGTTTTTCTAATTCAGCTTTAGCATCATTCATTTCTGGCATTGAAGCTACCAGCTCAGTTGTGTTAATGTGAGCAACTTTTGATTGTGCATTTGCAGAAAAACTAATTGCAAAAAGTAAAATTACCAATGATATTTTAATCTTTTTCATAATCAATATTTTGTGTTTTTTATTTTTAATGAAAGTAAAGGTACTAATCTTTTACTTTTCTTTTGTTACTATTTTTTTGTTTTCTTTGTTCAAGTAATTCTTTGACAGTCAATTTTTTCTTTGGCTCGTCATTATTTTCCTCATTAATATTTTCATTTTCTTTATTTTCTAAATCTGAAATCAAAGTTGATTCATCATCAATTAGGCTTTGATTTTCAATTTCTCTTTTGTCTTTTCTTGAGTCAAGTTTTTTTCTGTTGTTAGCTCTAGATATTGTTCTTAGTATCTGATCACTAACATCAAATCTTTTATCGGAATAGAGCATAACAATATCGGCTGATTTATCAAAAATAAAGTCATAATTTTTAGATTCTGCTAATTCTCTAATTGCATTAAATATTTGATCTTGAATAGGTTGAATCAGTTGTTGTTTTTGTATTATTAGGTCACCTCTTGGACCAAATCTTTTTTGCTGGTATTCACTTAACTCTTCTTCATCAAGAGTTATCTCTTCTTCAATTTCATCTATCATCTCATCTGTCAACAGAATTCTTTCGGAATTTAAAGCTTCTTTTTTTTGTTCAATTTTTCTAGATCTATCTTCAATTTCTTTTTTCCAACCTGCGGCTTTTTCCTCCAATCTATCTGAAACTTGATTATATTCTGGCAGATTTTCCAGTATGTATTCTGTATCAATATAACCTATCTTAACGCTTCTTTGTGCACTAACTAAGTAGGTAATTAGAAACAGTATAATAAAAAAATAATTCTTTTTCATGATAAATTAGAACGTAAAAATAGTTCAAATATTTTATTAAAAGTTTTGACCAAATATAAAGTGTGTTTCCCAGCCATGCTTTGATGACTGCCCAGGTACAGGATCAAAACCGTGACCAAAATCAATTCCTAAAAGTCCAAATTGAGGCATAAATAAACGAACACCAATTCCAGCAGATCTTTTAAGTAAGAATGGGTCAAAATCTCTAAAACTATTGTATGATGATCCACCTTCTAAAAATGTTAATGCAAATATTTTTGCTTGTTCACCAAGACTTATTGGATATCTTAATTCTAGAGAATATTTATTATAAATTGATCCTCCGTCTTGTGCTGATAATGACTGATTTGGATAGCCTCTTAGGGGAATATTTTCTCTACCATCAAGATTATACATTCCCATTCCATCTCCACCTAGAAAAAATCTTTCAAAAGGAATTACACCTCTGTCATTGTTATATGCTCCAAGGAAACCAAATTCAAAGGCAGGCCTTAATACTAGTTTCTTGGTAAGAGCCGTAAACCATTCACCCTTAAATTTGATTTTATAAAATTCAAGCCACTTATATCTTTCTTGATCAATTTCAGCTATTCTATCTCCAGCCGATGTGTTTGTAGGATCTACTCCTAGTTGATCTACTAGATCATCTCTTTCATCTTTTAAAGCTTTGTAATCAACATCGTTAAATGCTGAGTAAGGAAAAGTTAGTTTAGCAGATAGTGTGAAGTTTGAACCTCCGGTTGGATATATTGGATCAGTGTATGTATTATTCCTGCTTAAAGCAACTGTATAAGATAAATTGTTAGATGATCCATTACCAAAAGTAAAAAGTCCTGTATTATATTCATTCAAATCATAATATTGAAAACCAATGAATTGAGATAAAGTAAAATAATCATCTGGAACAGTTAGTCTTTTTGCTAAACCTACGGAAAGTCCGGAAATATTAAAATATCTGGATTTGTCCGCAGTATAGTTATAAGGATTAAACATGAACTGCTTTGTTTGAGATAATTGAACAGAAAATTGAACAGGCCTTTTACCGCCTAGCCAGGGTTCTGTAAAATTGAAGCTGTTTACAGTATAAAATCTACTTGCTTGTAATCTCAAGGCTAATCTTTGACCATCACCCATAGGAATTGGGGTATATGCTTCTTTTTTGAAAATGTCTTTAATCGAGAAATTGTTAAACGATAGTCCAATAGTACCTATAAATCCACCACCACCATAACCACCTTGCAGTTCAATTTGGCTAGATCCGGTTTCCACAAGAGTATATTCAAGATCAACTGTCCCGTCATTAGGATTAATATTTTTAAAATCAGGTGAAATTAATTGAGGATCAAAAAACCCTAATTGACCAAGCTCTCTTAATGATCTAAATACGTTAGCTTTACTGTACAACTGACCTGGCCTTGTTCTTATTTCTCTATAAATTACATGATCATTAGTCTTATTATTTCCAACAACAGAAATCTTGTTAAAGTAAGCAGGCTTTCCCTCGTTAATTCTAATTTCTAGATCAATTATATTTCCATCTGCGTTTACTTCAACAGGGGTAATTGATGAAAATAAATATCCATTATTTTGATAAAGATTACTTAAATCATCAGCATCAGGGTCAGATCTATCTGCAATTCTTTTTTCTAATTCTACGCCGTTATATGTGTCTCCTTCTTTAATTTTTAAAATTTGATTAAGTTGTTGATCTGTATATACACTATTACCTAGATATTGTATTTTTCCAAAAGTATACTTTGACCCCTCAATTAGTGAGATGGATACGTCAATTTGCTTATCATCATTGTTTAAAATTGTGTCTGAAATTATTCTTGCATCTCTAAACCCATTTTCTTTATACTTATCAACTAGGCTAGAAAGATCTTCTTTAAAATCATCTGGAACATACTTTGACCTTTTAAAAATTCTATAGAATTTTCTTCTTTTGGTATTTTTCATAGCTTTTTCAAGAGTTTTCGCCTTGAGCTCGCTAATTCCGTTAAAGTTAATTTCGTTTATTTTAATTTTATTACCCTTTACAATATCTAACGTCATTTTAACTTTAGATTTTTTTGAGGAGTCCACAACTTCTTCAGTTTTTATGATAACTTTTGCATTAAGAAACCCTTTCTTTTTGTATTTATTTTCTAAATAATTTTTTGTAGTGGTAATTAAGTTTTCGGTCACCTTTACTCCAGATTGGAGTTTATTTTCTTTTATTATTTCTTCAATTTTTCTTTTTTTAACCCCTGTTACTGTCAAATCTGTCAATTCAGGAAGATCATATAATTCTATTTGAAGGTCAATTATACCATCTTCAACCCTAGTCTTATAAACATCTACAGAACTAAATAGGTTAGAACCCCAAAGTTTTTTTATAGCATTACTTAATTTCTCTCCTGGAATACTTATGGCATCACCTTCTCTTAATCCAGAAAAGGTAACTATAGTAATAGGGCTAAATGATGTATTTCCTGTAACTTCAATTTTACCTATATTATACCTTTCAACATTATTTTGAGAATATGATGATATTGATAAAAAGAATATTAGCGGAAGCAGCATAAAGCAATCCACAAAAGAGTACTTTTTATTCAGTCTATCAGAATTATTTAATCTGTTCACTGGTTTTTCCAAATCTTCTTTCTCTATTTTGATAGCTAACTATAGCCTTGTATAAATCTTTTTTTCTAAAGTCTGGCCATAATTTTTTTGTAAAATACAGCTCAGAGTATGCAATTTGCCAAAGTAAAAAGTTACTAATTCTTTTTTCACCACTTGTTCTAATCAATAAATCAACATCTGGCAAATTACGGGTGTAAAGATGGTCATTTATTACGGTTTCATCAATATTTTTTGAAGAAATTATATTATTTTTAACTTTATCTGATATCTCTCTGACGACATTTACAATTTCATTTCGACTTCCATAGCTTAATGCTAAAGTCAAGGTTAATTTTGAATTTTCTTTAGTCTCTAATTTTACTTTTTCTAAGTAATTAGCAATTTTCTTTGGTAGTCTGTTGAGATTTCCAATAGTGTCGAACTTGATATTATTTTTATTCAGATTTTTTAACTCTCCCTTAAGAGATAAAAATAATAGTTGCATTAAAAAATCAATTTCTATTTTAGGTCTATTCCAATTTTCGGTTGAAAAAGCGTAAAGGGTTAAGTTTTTAATGCCCAGTTCTATACATGATTCAATGATTTTTTTAACAGATTTTCTTCCAGCACGATGCCCATGCTCCCTTTTCATTCCTCTTTTTTTCGCCCATCTACCATTACCATCCATAATGACCGCTACATGATGAGGAATATTATTTTTATCTATTTTTTCAAAACTCATTGTCCAATATTACAATAACATGGGTTTCTTCCAAAAGTATATGTTAAACTAAAGTTTGAAAACATATACCAATCTTTATTATTTATATTACCAAAGTTATAATTTAAATCATCGCTTATGACACTATTTCCGTCAATTTTATCAGAGAAGGTGTATCTTGCCCCAATTTCTACGGATAAAATCAGATTATCATAAAATCTATGCTTAAACCCCACAACCATTGGAATTGCTAATGTAGACTGGTTTTTATCTGTATTATTGAGAGCCCCGTTTAATAGCAGTTGTTCTTTAAAGGTCACGTAAGAAATACCTGAGAAAATGTAAGGTGAAAATAAAATATCAAAATCGTGAAGATCAAATTCAAAAAAATTAAATTCCATTCCTAATGATAATTCATTAATTGGAGTCTCAAAATTATATCCCCTTTCAATTCTCCGGGGGTCTTTTGATTCTAAATCATCAGCTGATAGTGTAGATCTAAGGTAAGTGATTCTGTATGAGTGTCTTGGGCTTCGATTCCATTTTATAATCGCACCAAATGTATCATCTTTTGGATTAATGAATGTAGTATTACCTACATCTCCGATAAAATTTGATTTGCCGTATGAAGCTCCCACCTCGTAAATCTGAGAAAAAGAAATCTGAGTAAAAAGAAATATGACTAATATTTTAATACACCAATTGTTCAAAATATTTCTGTTTTAAAAATAAACTATAATCTTTTTAAATTATTGTTCGGTTCTTCTGTCTTTACCCCACATCAATTTTTCCCTAAGCGTATTTATATAGCTATCATCTTCAAATTCTATCATTTTTAAAACGTGTGGCGCTTTTGAAATATTTAGCTTAGAATCTATACTTACGGAAAATATTTTTGAGTCAGCTGAAACAAAATATTCACTTTCTCTTCCGTTAATTGAAATTTCAATTTTCTTTTCATCTGAGATAACTAATGGTCTGGCATTTAGATTGTGTGGAGCTATAGGTGTTAAAACAAAATTTTTGCTATCGGGCATTATTATTGGTCCACCACAACTTAAAGAATATCCAGTTGATCCAGTAGGAGTTGATATTATTAAACCATCAGCCCAATAAGTATTTAGATATTGATTATCAAGCTTTGTGTCAATTGTAATCAGTGATGTTGTGTTTTTTCTTGAAACAGAAATTTCATTCAGAGCACTTTTTATATTTCCTTCAAACTCAACTTGTATAATTGATCTCTCAGAAATCTTAAACTTTGATGCTTGTATTTTGTCTATTAAAGAATCAAAGACTTCAATTGGTGAATTAGCAAGAAATCCAAGTCTTCCTTTATTTAAACCAATAATTGGAATAGATAATTTACCGATCTCATCTGCAGATCTTAAAATAGTTCCATCACCACCAATTGAAACAACATAATCATATTCCTTGGTCAGTTTTTTTATTCTGTTAAAATTAGTTTTTGAATTTAAACCATTTAATAATAGATCGAATGAATCACCATCAATATCAAAATCTATATTGTGTTTTTGAAGGCTTTTTAACACGGAAAATATATGATCATTATTTTCTTGTGGGTCTAATTTTGTGTATATAGCAAATTTCAAAATTTCATATAAAATTTAGGCTAATTAAAGGTTCAAAATTAAGTAAAAATAAATTAGTTTTGCAGAAAATATCTTACTTATAATTTGAGAAAAACAAAGCTTAGCGTCAACATAAATAAAATTGCAACTCTTAGAAACGCACGAGGAGGAAATTATCCAAATGTGTGTGATTTTGCATTTGATATTCAAGAATATGGTGCTGATGGAATAACTATCCATCCTAGACCCGATGAGCGACATATTAGATATAAAGATGCTTATGATTTGAAAAAAGTTGTAACCACTGAATTTAATATTGAAGGTAATCCGATTGATAAATTCGTTAGGCTGGTTACTGATATAAAACCAACCCAAGTTACACTGGTCCCTGATGCTATTGATGCAATTACATCAAATTCTGGATGGGATACGAATACTAATAAAAGTATGTTGAAGGAGGTTGTTGGTGAATTTAAATCATACGGAATAAGAGTATCAATTTTTTTGGATCCTGATATTCAGTTTATAGATTCTGTATGTGAGATAAAGCCTGACAGAATTGAATTATATACCGAGGATTATGCAAGACAATTCTCCAAAAACAATTTTAGCGTTATTAATAATTACAGTGAATGTTCCAGAGAAATAGGTAAAGCTGGAATTGGTATTAATGCAGGTCATGATCTTAATTTAAAAAACATCAAATATTTCAAAGAAAATATTGAAAATCTTCTTGAAGTTTCCATAGGCCATGCACTAATAACGGAGAGTTTGTATTTTGGCTTGGAAAATACCATCAAAAAATATCTTGAATTTTTGTCTTAGCTTGTGATTCTTCATTCAAAAATATTAGGTGATTCAAACAAGCATATATTAATTCTTCATGGGTTTTTAGGCTCTGGAGATAATTGGATTTCTATCGCAAGAAAATTAAATCCACTTGGATACACAATTCATCTTATTGATCAACGAAATCATGGAAGAAGCTTTCATTCTGAAAAATTTGACTATGACCTTATGTGTGAAGATCTATTCAATTATATTAATCATCATAACATTGACAATTCAATTTTAATCGGTCATTCAATGGGTGGAAAAACTGCAATGAATTTTTCTTTAATTCATCCAAAATTAGTTTCTAAACTTATTGTCTTAGACACATCACCAAGGGGATACCCAGTGCTACATCAAAATATTATTGATTCACTAAAAGAAATTGACTTAAGTGTTTTTGTGACTAGAAAAGAAATAGATATTGAGTTAAGAAAATCAGTTAATCAACAAGGACTAAGAAATTTTCTTTTAAAAAATATTTATAGAATGAATGACGGAAACTTAAATTTTAGATTCAACCTACAATCACTGTCTCAAAATATTGGTAAAATTGGTCAAAAAATTGAATCTGAGACTCAATTCACCGGTGAAGTTATTTTTATTAAGGGTGAGACATCTGATTATATCAATGAATCTGATAAAGTAATGATCAATAATCTATTTCCAAATGCTAAGTTTTATAAGATCCCTAATGCAGGTCATTGGTTACATGTTGATAATCCGATTGATTTTATATCTATCTTATTAAGTTTAATCTGATAATTAATATTTTTCCTTTCAGACCAGTAAAAAAAACAGTACTTTCGCAGACCAATTAGTATCAAATGAAAATTACCTTAAATAAAAAAAATAAGCTTAGCGGAATTATTTCAATAGAAATAGATAAGAATGATTATGAGCAAAAGGTAAATGATGTATTGAAAAGGTATTCAAAAACAGCAAAGATACCGGGTTTTAGAAAAGGATTTGTTCCAATTGGCTTAGTAAAAAAGCAGTATGGAAATGCTGTTAAGGTTGATGAAATTAATAAACTACTTGATTCTACCTTGAAAAAATATATTCAGGACGAAAAATTAGATATTTTAGGCGGCCCAATTCCTCATATGGATAATGACATAAATTGGGATTCTGAAATAATTAATTTTGATTTTGAAATAGGCTATACTCCAGAATTCAAGATTAATCTAAAACCAAAAAAACCCATACTTAAATACGAAGTTAAAGCTGACAAAAAGATGGTTGATGGTCAGATAAAAAATATTCAATCACAATACGGAAAATTAATTTCAAAACCTAAAGTTGAAAACAATTCAGAGATAACGGCGAACTTTAATTGTACAACGGATGAAATCAATAATTCCAGTATGTTTAAGACTGAGAGTTTAAAACCATCATTCTTAAAAAGAATTATAGGATTAAAAGTGGGTAATGAATTGACTGAAATCGGCTCGAAGATTTTCAAAGAAAATTATGAGCTTTCAAGAAATTTGAAGATTGAATTAGAAAAAGCAAAAAACTTTAAAAGCGAAGTATCGATTAAGATTGAAGAAATTAATGAAAGAGAAATGGCTGATCTTGATCAGGATTTATTTGATAAAGTTTTTGGTAAGAATTCTGTTAAAAGTGTAACAGAGATGAAGAATAAGCTATCTGAGGATTTTGTCAAACAATTTCAAAATCAAGTTGATCAAAAATTAATGAATGATACTATTGAATATTTAATTGAATCAACAAAAATTAATTTACCCTCTGAATTTTTAATCAAATGGATGAAATTAAGCTCTGAAAATAAAATTTCAATTGATGAAGCAAAATCTGAGTATGAAAAGTCTGAAAAGGGTATGAAATATCAATTAATTGAAAGTAAAATTATTATCGATAATGATTTACAGGTAAATTTTGAAGACCTTAAGTCTTTCACCACCGATTTAATAAAAAATCAGATGCTACAATACGGTCAAGCCATTCCTGATGAAAAAGAAGTTGATGGAATAGTTGCGAGAGTGATGAGTAATAAAGATGAAATTAAAAGATTAACTGAACAATTAACCAGTACAAGAATCCTAAACTTTTTTAAAGATAATTTTAATTACAAAACAAAAAAAGTTAGCTATGATGAATATATAAAGGAGGCATATCCATCGTAATTCTTATATTTATAAATAATAAAATTTAAATCATGGACTTCGGAAAAGAGTTTAAAAAATTCGCAACTAAGGATCAAGGTATTAGCAGCACTTATTATAACGATATTGTTAGCAGTATGTTTCCAAGGGGATTAACTCCAAATATTATTGAGGAAAGACAAATGAATATCGCAATTTTTGATGTTTTCTCTAGATTAATGATGGATAGAATTATTTTTATGGGTACTGCGATAAATGATCAGGTAGCAAATATTATTCAAGCTCAGTTATTATTTTTAGAAAGTACAGACTCAACCAAAGACATTCAAATATATATTAATTCACCTGGAGGAAGTGTCTATGCTGGCTTAGGTATATACGACACTATGCAGCTTATTAAGCCAGATGTTGCCACAATTTGTACTGGAATGGCAGCTTCAATGGGAGCCGTGCTTTTATGTGCTGGAGAAAAGGGCAAAAGAAGCGGGCTGACGCATTCTAGAGTTATGATCCATCAACCTTTGGGTGGTGCTCAAGGGCAAGCAAGTGATATTGAAATAACAACCAAAGAGATTCTATCTCTTAAAGAAGAACTTTATAAGATTATAAGTAAACATACTGGGCAGAAATATGATAAAGTATACGCAGATAGTGATAGAGATTATTGGATGAAGGCTGATAAAGCACTTGAATATGGAATGATTGATGAAATTCTAACCAAAAGCTAAATAAAATGAGTAAGTCTGATTTGCAATGTTCATTTTGCGGTAAGAAAAAAGATCAAACCAGACTGTTAATTGCAGGTATTGATGCCCACATTTGCGATTTATGTATAGAACAAGCCAACGGAATTATTCTTCAGGAAAATAATTCAAACGAAAATAATTCAAGCGAAAAATCAGATCTAGAGCTTCTAAAACCACAACAAATCAAGCTGTTTTTAGATGATTATATAGTAGGTCAAGATTATACAAAAAAAGTAATTTCTGTATCTGTCTATAATCATTACAAAAGAATTAGTCAAGAGACTGAGAATGAAGTAGAGATAGAGAAAAGTAATATAATAATGGTTGGTCAAACTGGTACAGGTAAAACATTAATAGCAAAGACAATTGCTAAAATGTTAGATGTACCATTAGCTATTGTTGATGCTACTGTTTTAACTGAAGCTGGTTATGTTGGTGAAGATGTAGAGGGTATTTTAACCAAACTTTTACAATCTGCTGACTATAATGTTGAGAAGGCTGAGAAAGGAATTGTATTTATTGATGAGATTGATAAAATTGCTCGAAAGAGTGATAATCCTTCAATAACAAGAGATGTATCAGGTGAAGGTGTACAGCAAGCCTTATTAAAGTTATTAGAGGGAACTGTAGTAAATGTTCCTCCCAAGGGTGGTAGAAAGCACCCTGATCAAAATTTTATCGAGATTAATACCGAAAAGATTCTCTTTATAGCTGGAGGTGCATTTGATGGAATTGAAAGACATATTTCAAGAAGACTAAATTTAAATGTAATTGGTTATAAGAGTACAGGTAAAGATTCAGTTTCTAAGAATAATATTTTAAAACATATTAATCCAAAGGATCTTAAAGAATTTGGTTTGATACCAGAAATTATTGGAAGACTCCCTGTTGTCACTTATATGAATCCACTCAATAAAGATGCTCTCTTAAGTATACTTATAGATCCAAAAAATGCATTAATTAAACAATATGTTAAACTATTTCAAATGGATGATATTGTTCTAGAATTTAAAAAAGACGCCCTAAATTATATTGTAGATAAAGCTATTGACTATAATTTAGGAGCTCGGGGGCTAAGATCTCTTTGTGAGGAAATTCTTAATGATGCAATGTTCAATCTACCTGGAAGTGAGATTAAAAAATTGATTGTTAATAAGAAATATGCAGAGCAACAAATGTCTAGAATAAGTTTAGAAAAATTAAAAGCAGCTTCTTAATTGTTTAATTCTATTAGGCTATCAATAAATTTTCTTTCATTTGACAGTCTAGGAATTTTATTTTGTCCACCAATTTTATTATTTATTTCTAACCATTTTAAAAAAACTCCTTTCTTAGAGATTATAATTTCAGGTTTTTTTAGCGTAAAATCATTATACCTTTTTGCATCATAGTCAGAGTTTTCCGATTTTAATTCTTTATCAATTATTTCGGCAACATTAATTTTTTCAGATGGAATATTCTTGAATTCTATGAACCATTGATGGGCGCCTTTTTTATTTTTTTCCATAAAAATAGGCGCCACTGTATAATCTACAATTTCCAAATTATACTTAGATGATAATTTATTAATTACATTATCAGTATTTTCAATAATTACTTCTTCGCCAAAAACATTTATAAAATGTTTTGTTCTACCTGAAACAACTATTTTATATGGGTTTAAGTTTGTAAATTTTACGGTATCTCCGATTTTATATCTCCATAATCCGGCATTTGTTGTTATTAATATTGCATAATTTATATCCTTTTCAACTTCGTTCAAAGAGATAATTTTTTCATTCTTTTTGCCATATGTTTTCATAGGAATAAACTCATAGAAAATACCGTAATCTAACATTAGTAAAAGCTCGTTTGAATTATTTTCATATTGAATAGCAAAAAATCCTTCAGAAGCATTATATATTTCATAATATTGCATTGAATCCTTATTAATTATGGTATCATACTGATTTAAGTAAGGCTTGAAACTAACTCCTCCATGAAAATATACTTCTAGGTTTGGCCAAATTTCAGAAATATATTCTTTTTTACTTTCTTTTAGGATTCTATTTAATAGTACTAACATCCATGATGGCACCCCAGCAAGACTGGTAACATTTTCGTTGAGAGTTTCATTAATTATTGCTTGAATTTTATAATTCCAGTCCTCCATTAAGGAAGTCTTATTGCTAGGTGTACTACTAAACTCTGCCCAAAAAGGCATATTATCAATGAGAATAGCAGATAGGTCACCATAGAATGTACCATTCTTTTCATAAGGGCTTTTGCTTCCTCCAAGTCTTAGGCTTTTTCCGGTAAAGAGTTGAGAATTTGGATTATTATTTAAATACATACATAACAAGTCTTTGCCCGCGGCATAATGACAATCCTCCAGAGATTCATCGCTAACAGGAATAAATTTACTCTTTGCATTTGTTGTCCCGCTGGATTTTGCAAACCACTTAATTTTTGATGACCAAAAAATATTATTTTCACCCTTTCTGGCTAGATCTATTTTATCCGAAAATTCCTCGTAACTAAATACCGGAACTCTCTCTGAAAAGGTTTGATAATTTTTAATCGAATTGAAATTATATTTTTTGCCAATAAATGTGTCTTTTGCCGAATTTATAAGATTTAAAAGTATGTCATTTTGCACCTCATTGGGATATTTTATAAATAGCTCAATTTGATGCATTCTTTTTTTAAGAAGCCATGAAGCAATTGAATTAATTAATGGAATTGGCATCTTTTTTTTGTAATTTACTTTCTCTTAAAATTATAAAATTTTATGCATTTTGAAGGAGTGGTAAGAAAAATGACTACTGAGTATTCTTCAGTGATTAATTATTTTATTGAATTTGAAAATAGTTATATTCATCTAAACCAATTTTTAGAAAGATCATTTACGATTGAATGTATTGGATATAGTTGTCTATCATGCTCTTCTAAAGATGACATATTTAGACAAGGCTTTTGTAAGAGATGTTTTTTTGAAAGCCCTCTTGCAGGCGATTGGATTATAAGACCTGAATTAAGTAAAGCACATTTAAATATTGCAGACCGAGATCTTGATTATGAAAAGAAAATTCAACTCCAACCTCATATTGTTTATTTATCAAATACTGGATCTGTAAAGGTTGGAATCACAAGAAAATCACAATTACCTCATCGATGGATTGACCAAGGAGCACATGAGGCTATTGAAATTATTGAAACTCCGAATAGATTTTTGGCTGGTACTGCTGAAGTCGCATTAAAAAAGTACATGAGTGATAAGACTAATTGGAGAAAAATGTTAAAAAATGAGAGAGACAATGTTAATTTATTAAGTATTAAAGAACAGGCAAAAACTTATATTCCAAGCAATCTTGTTCACTATTTTAATGAAAACAGCAAAGTATTCAATATAGATTTTCCTGTTAAAAAATTTCCTTCAAAACCAAATTCAATTAAGCTCAAAAAAAACTCAAAGTTTTCAGGAAAATTATTAGGTGTCAAAGGGCAATATTTAATTTTTGACCAAGATAAAGTTATTAATTATAGAGGGCACGAAGGACACATATTTAAAATTACTATTGACTCCTAGTAAATTAATTTTAATCTATATTAATTTCTTCATTAATCTTCAAATCAAATTTATTTCTAAATAAATAAACACCTAAATATAAAAAGGGAGTATCAACAAGCGCTACTAAAACTTTAAATAGAAATCCTGAAATTAACAATCCTGCAAATTGATCCCAATTCAAAACATTTGTCATACACAATAAAAATAAAATGGTGAATGTGTCAACAAACTGTGAGAAAAAAGTTGAAAAGTTATTTCTTAACCATAACATTTTACCCTTTGTCAGGTTTTTCCAAAAATGATATATATGAATATCAATATACTGAGCAAACAAATAACTAAGCATACTTGAAAGCACAGCAATTATTGTGCTTCCGAATACTTTTGTAAACAAGGCATCATCAACTGGTGAATTTTCCATTGCAGGAACTGAATCAGCTACATATATTATTAGAGTTGAAAAAATTGCAGCAAAAATACCGACTGTAACAACTTGGTTAGCTTTCTTTTTCCCATAAATTTCACTTATGAGGTCGGTTATAAGAAAAGTTATAGGATATGGAAGAATACCTACTGACAAATAAAATAGTTTTTCACCAAAAATTTCTATATCAATGGGATGCCAATAAAAAAACTTTTGAAAAATTAAATTTGAAACTACTAAAGACGTAATGAAAAGAGATGCCAGAATCAAATAAAGTTTTTGAGCTAAAATTTTTTTTTCAGGATTCATGAATTTGTCTTTAATCAAATATAGTAAATCAATTTCTTTTGACTAATTTGTTATTTCTTATGGATTTTCATAAAAAATATCATATATCGATCGGGTCTAATATTGGAGATAGATTGAACAATATTCAGTCATCAATTGACTTAATTCATTCTAGAATTGCATCAATTCTTACAATTTCATCAATATATGAAACTGAATCAATTGGATTTAAAGGTGATGATTTTTTTAATATATGCTTATCGTTTAATTCTTTCAAATCCCCATATCATATAATGAATGAGTTGCTTGAAATTGAAACTGTTTTAGGTAGGAATAGAAGCAAAGAAAAAAAATATGTTTCTAGAATTATAGACATTGATATTTTATTAGTTGAAGATATGGTGATTAATTCAGAGGAGTTAAAAATACCTCATTTAGAAATTTGTAAAAGAAAATTTGTATTAGAACCATTATTAGAAATTGATCCAAATTTAATTCATCCTATCAGTAAAATTTCATTTAAAGAAATTTTCACTTCTCTTAAATCCAATCAAAAAGTTCAAAAGAAAGATTTATCTCTTAAAAATCCAGCACATTTAACCAACGTAACAAATTATAATTATATAGCGGTTGAAGGTAATATAGGTTCAGGAAAAACAAGCTTATCAAAATTAATTTCAAGTGATTTTAATACAAAATTGATGCTTGAAAGATTTATTGACAATCCATTTTTAGCTAAATTTTATGAAAACCCAAAAGATTTTGCCTTTAAGTTAGAGATGTCTTTTTTAGCTGACAGATATCAACAAACAAGTGAAGATTTATCACAATTAAATTTTTTTAGTCAGAATATTATAAGCGATTATGACATCCATAAGTCATTGATTTTCTCAAAAATTAATTTAAACTCTGATGAATATAATTTATACAGGAAATTATTTTATTCATTGTATAGGAGTATTGTTAAACCTGATTTAATTATTTTTTTAAATCAAACGATTGAAAATCTGAAAACAAATATCAAAAAAAGAGGCAGAGATTATGAATCGACAATTTCTGCAGATTATTTAAAAAAAATTAATCAGAGTTATTCTGAATTTTTTAAATCCAGACCAGATCTAAATGTAAAATTTATAGATGTATCTGAAATGGATTTTGTAAAAAATAGATTGGATTATTTATCCATCATAAATGGAATCAATTAGTTTTTATTTTGGTGAAAAAATCCCAAATAACAATTCCTACAGACACCGAAACATTAAATGAGTGCTTTGTGCCAAATTGAGGTATTTCAACTACGTCATCGCTCATATCAATTACTTTTTGATTAACACCATTTATTTCATTACCAAAAATTATTGCATACTTTTTTTTAGATTGAATTTTAAAATTTTTTAGATCAGTTGATTTGTCAGCCTGCTCAACCGAAATAATTTGATACTTTTCTTGCTTTAATTTTAAAATTGCATCTTTAATATTTTCAAAATAACTCCATTTTACTGAATCAGTACTTCCTAATGCAGTTTTTCTAATTTCCTTATTTGGCGGTTTAGCTGTGATACCGCATAGAATAATCTCATCTATTAAAAAAGCGTCACACGATCTAAATATACTTCCAACATTATGCGCACTCCTTATGTTATCAAGTAAAACTTTAATTGGGGTTTTAGAGGAGTTTTTAAATTCCTCAATTGAAATTCTGTTTAATTCACTATTTTTTAATTTTTTCATTTAAGCTTACTTAAAACATTTGTTTTTTAAACAACTAAATAATAATTACATTAGTAAAGATGTAGGTATAAAAATAGTATTTAACTTATCCAATTGAAAAAAGACGCAAAAAAAATTACTCCTTTAATGCAGCAGTATAATGCTATCAAAGCAAAGTATCCTGATGCTTTACTACTTTTTAGAGTTGGAGATTTTTATGAAACTTTTGGAGAGGATGCTATTCAAGCATCTAAAATCTTAGATATTATTTTAACAAAAAGAGGAGCAGGGAGTCAAAGTGAAACTGAGCTTGCTGGATTCCCTCATCATTCTCTAAATTTATATTTGCCAAAACTGGTAAAGGCAGGTTTACGTGTGGCAATTTGTGATCAATTAGAAGATCCAAAAAAAACAAAAAAAATCGTAAAAAGAGGAGTAACTGAACTTGTAACTCCAGGATTAGCCTCTGTTGACGGTGTGCTATATCCAAAGAAAAATAATTTTTTAGCATCTATTTTTATAAGTAATAATATTGGAATTTCTTTTTTAGACATCTCCACCGGAGAGTTTTTGCTCTCACAGGGTGATTCAGAATACATTGCTAAATTATTAGCAAACTTTAATCCAAGTGAAATATTAATTGCCAAGCAGCAAAAGAAAATTTTTAAAGAAAAATTTGGTGAGTTTTATAATTTGTTTTTTCTAGACGAATGGGTTTATAATTCAGACTTCGCCAATGAGCTTATTCAAAAGCAATTTAAAACTAATTCAATTAAAGGTTTTGGCATAAAAGATTTAAATGAAGGTGTTATATCTACTGCAGGTATTTTACACTATTTAAGTGAAACTCAACATCACCGGTTAAGTCATATAACAAAAATTAACAGAATTCCTATTGATGGTCATGTTTGGCTTGACAGATTTACGGTTAGAAATCTAGAAATATTTCATCCAAATAATTTTGAGGGAAAATGCCTAATTGATGTAATTGATAATACAATTTCCCCTATGGGAGGAAGATTATTAAAAAGATGGTTAGCTCTGCCTTCCACAGACAAGGATTTGATTTTTCAAAGACATAATATTGTTGATCATTTTATTTCGGAAGATGAGCATAGAAATTTCGTTTGTGAATTACTTTCTTCTCTAAGTGATATAGAAAGATTAGTGTCGAAAATAGCCACTAAAAAAATCACTCCAAGAGAATTATATAATCTGAAAGAGTCCTTAAATACTATTAAACCTTTAAAAAATAAATTAAAAAAGACCAGCTGTAAAGACTTAAGTAAATTGATTAATTCATTAAGTTCTTGTGAAGATTTCATAAAAATAATTGACAAAACACTTTCAGAAAATCCTCCTGTCAATATCAACAAGGGAAATTCGATTTCATCTGAATTTTCTAATGAATTAAAAGAGCTTAGGAGTTTATCCAAGAACAATAAAGATTATTTAGATGATATGCTTAAGCAGCAATCAGAAATAACCAATATCCCGTCATTAAAAATTTCTTCAAATAATGTATTTGGATACTATATAGAAGTTAGAAATACTCACAAAGAAAAGGTTCCTGAAAGTTGGATTAGAAAGCAAACTCTTGTTAATGCAGAAAGATATATAACAGAGGAATTAAAGGAATATGAGTCCAAAATTTTAGGAGCTGAGGAAAGAATTATGGAATTAGAGATTAAATTTTTTGATGAATTGTTAGATTCTTGTCAACTATTTATCAGAGAAATTCAAAACAACTCTGTACTGATTGCACAGCTTGATTGCCTTGCTTCATTTTCTAACCTATCAATATCAAAAAATTATGTAAGACCTGAAATTAACGATTCTTTTGAAATCGAGATCATAAACGGAAAACATCCTGTTATAGAATCTCAATTACCAATTGATAAGCCCTACATACCTAATAGTATATCTCTAAATAAAGAAAAGCAACAAATTATTATGATTACTGGGCCCAACATGTCTGGTAAATCAGCTATTCTAAGACAAACTGCAATAATTTGCTTGCTTGCACAGATAGGTTGTTTTGTTCCAGCTGAAAAATTAAAGATGGGTATAATTGATAAAATATTTACCCGTGTTGGAGCATCCGATAATATAAGTATGGGTGAATCAACATTTATGGTAGAGATGAATGAGACTGCACTAATTTTAAATAATATTTCAGAAAGAAGTTTGATTTTACTTGATGAAATTGGCAGAGGTACAAGTACTTATGATGGCATTTCGATTGCATGGGCAATTTCTGAATACTTACACCATCACAAGTCTAAACCAAAAACTTTGTTTGCAACTCATTATCATGAATTAAACCAAATGGCCGATTCATTTGAGAGAATTAAAAATTTTAACGTATCGATAAAAGAAGAAAATAATCAAATTTTGTTTTTGAGGAAATTAATACCTGGAAGTAGTGAGCACAGTTTTGGAATTCATGTTGCAAAAATGGCTGGTATGCCTAAAGATGTTTTAGATAAAGCAAATGATATGTTAAAACAACTTGAACATTCTCGATCTTCTAAAGAATTAACAGTGAATGCTATTTCACCTCAATTACAATTTTTTGATATCAATGACCCCTTACTTGAGGAGGTTAGAAAAGAATTGGATGATCTAAATCTAGATGAACTAACCCCAATTGAAGCAATGCTTAAATTAAATGAGTTAAAAAGAAAAATTAATAATTAGTATTTTTTTTTATTTTTGGATTCTTACAAACTAACTAAACCACTCAAAAAATGAAGAATATATTTACATTTTACATCCTTTTATTATTGGGATTTTTTTTAAATGCTCAGAATTTAAAATCACCCGATAATAATTTGGATTTAAACTTTAGTATTGATGAAAAAGGAAGAGCGTTTTATTCTTTAAATTTTCATGATAAACCTGTCATATTAAATAGTGGATTAGGATTTATATTGAAGGATAATGTTGAATGGATGAAAATTGACACTTTAGACATGATGAATAATTTTAAAATTCTAAATGTAACATTTGATTCTGTTGACGAATATTGGAATCCTGTGTGGGGTGAAGAAAGTGAAATTAGAAACAATTATAATGAAATGTTTGTTGAGCTTCAGCAAAAAGAATCTGAAAGAAAAGTTAATATTAGATTTAGATTATTTGATGATTCTTTAGGTTTTAGATATGAATTCCCTCTACAAGAAAAACTTGGGTCATTTATTATTATAGATGAAAAAACAGAGTTTGCAATGGCAGGAGATCATACGGCTATGTGGATTCCAGGCGACTATGATACACAGGAATATAACTATACTACTTCAAAGCTTTCTGAAATAGAACAAAAATCCATTGAGTTTAGAGAGGAAAATGTTTCAATGTATAGATTCTCAAATTGGGCAGTTCAGACAGCATTAATGATGAAGTCACAAAATGGACTTTACATAAATATCCATGAGGCTGCTTTGATCGAATATTCCGCAATGCATCTAGAGTTTAATCCTGTAAATATGACTTTTGAAAGTCATCTAACTCCAGATGCTTATGGTAATATGGCTTATATGAATGCTCCGCATAATACTCCTTGGAGAACAGTAATTGTAAGTGACGATGCAAGAGATATTTTAGCCAGCAGAATAACATATAATTTAAATGAACCTTCCAAAATTGAAGACACTTCATGGATAAAACCCACCAAATATATGGGTGTATGGTGGGAGATGATCACCGGCCAAAGTACATGGTGGTATACAAATGATCTATCGTCTGTAAGAATTAATGAAACAAATTATGATGAGCTGGAGCCTAATGATTCGCACGCTGCTAATAATAAAAAGGTGATGAGATATATTGACTTTGCATCTGAACATGGTTTTGATGCCTTACTTGTTGAGGGTTGGAATATTGGATGGGAAGATTGGTTTAATAAAAAGAAGGACTATGTTTTTGATTTTTTGACCCCATATCCAGATTTTGATATTGAAAAATTAAATAACTATGCTAAAGAAAAGGGAATCAGTTTAATGATGCACCATGAAACTTCTGGAGCTATAAGAAATTATGAAAGACATATGGATGAAGCGTATTCCCTAATGAATAAATATGGTTATAAGTCGGTTAAGAGTGGATATGTTGGAAGAATAATTCCTGCAGGTGAAAGACATTATGGTCAGTATATGGTCGATCATTATATATACGCAATTGATAAAGCTGCTGATTATAAAATAATGGTAAATGCACATGAGGCTGTTAGACCAACAGGTGTTGGTAGAACATACCCAAATCATATCGGAAATGAATCTGCTCGGGGTGCAGAGTTTCGTGGGTCTAAGCTTAATCACACAACTATTTTGCCTTTTACAAGATTAATTGGTGGGCCAATGGACTATACACCTGGGATTTTTGAAATGGATCCAAGAAAAAACAGACCAGACTTCACACCTAATCTAAATGAAACCCTTGCACCAGGATCGGTTACTACAACTTTAGCCAATCAACTAGGCTTATATGTTGTAATGTACAGTCCTTTACAAATGGCAGCCGATTTACCAAAGAATTATATGCGTTTCCCAGATGCATTTCAATTCATCAAAGATGTTGCTTTGGATTGGGATAAATCTGTTTACTTAGAGGCAGAGCCTGGTGAGTACTTAACAATAGCAAGAAAAGAAAAGGGGACTGATAAATGGTTTGTTGGAAATTCAAATGGTTATAATAAAAGAAATTCAGAAGTTGATTTTAGTTTCTTGGACAAGAACAAAAAATATACAGCTACAATTTACAGGGATTCCAAGGAAGCAGACTATGCTAAAAATCCGCAATCTTATAAAATTGAAAATATAACTGTTACATCAAAAAGTAAAATTAAAATACCAACTGTTCCTGCTGGAGGATTTGCTATTTCAATTTTCCCAAATTAAGTTTCATATTTGAAAATTTATCTTAAATTTGCATCCGCACTTCTGGTGCATGTTCTTTAAAATAATGCGAAAGTAGCTCAGGGGTAGAGCATCACCTTGCCAAGGTGAGGGTCGCGGGTTCAAATCCCGTCTTTCGCTCCAAAAATATTTGCTGAAGTGGTGGAATTGGTAGACACGTTGGACTTAAAATCCAATGGATAGTAATATCCGTGCGGGTTCAAGTCCCGCCTTCAGTACAAAACCCCCATCATTTTGATGGGGGTTTTTTTATTACTTAAACCTTGATTTTTTCTTTTTCCTTTTTTTACCCTTTTTTCTTGAGCTGCTTTTCCTAACTGATTTTCTTCTATCCTTTCTTTTTCTTGATGGAATTGTGTCAAAATCCATTGGGCTATCTAGAATAATTTCATTTCCCCTAAAATCAATTTTTTTAATATTTGACTTTAATTTATCGGCAAAATCTTTATCAATTTCAAAAAATGTTTGATATCTGTTTAATTCAATTTTACCAATTTCAATATCATTTGATTTTAAAGCTCTGTTGATTATTGATATAATATCAATTGGTGTTGCTCTGTGTTTTCTTCCAATATTAATTGAAAATCCAGTTAGAGATTTTCCACTTCCTCTTTTTTTCTCAGATTTTTTAACTCTTTTAGACTGTAATTTATTTGACTCTTTATAATAGTTTAAAAATCTATTAAACTCTGCAGAAACAAATCTTTTAATTAATTCTTCTCGGTCAAGCCATTCAAGTCTTTTATATATATCATTTAAAAATGGTTTAATTTGCTTTTCGTCAACTTCTACATTTTCAATTTTATCTATCAATTTATAAAGTTGGTTAGAACAAATTTCAACTCCGGTTGGAACTTCTTTATTTAAGAACTTTATTCCTCCCTTTTTTTCAATTGATTTTATTTTTCGCTTTTCACTTTCGTTTGAGATTGCAATTGAAATTCCACTTTTACCTGCTCTTGCTGTTCTTCCACTTCTGTGAATATATACTTCGGGATCATCGGGTAGGGAATAATTGATAACATGTGTTATATCATCTACATCTAGACCTCGAGCAGCTACATCTGTAGCAATTAAAATTTGTAGGGACTTATTTCTAAATCTTTGCATTACTTCGTCTCTTTGGTTTTGAGACAAATCTCCATGAATAGCATCTGCATTGTATCCTTCTGCCATAAACTTATTTGCAATATCTTTCGTATGTCTTTTTGTTCTGCAAAAAACAATCCCATATATATTAGGATTAAAGTCTGCAATTCTTTTTAGTGCCTCGTATTTGTTTCTTGAACTTACACTATAAATATGGTGTTCAATATTTTTTGCTCCAGAATTGATTTTTGATACGCTAATTTCTTTTGCATCTTTCAAATATTTTTTTGAAATACTTTTTACCTCTTTTGACATGGTCGCTGAAAAAAGCATTGTTTGTCTTTCAGATTTTGTTCTATCTAAAATAAAATCTAAATCGTCCTTAAAACCCATACTTAACATTTCGTCAGCTTCATCCAAAACTACTTTGTCAACCAATTCTAATTTTAAAACTTTTCTCTTAATTAAATCTTTGGTTCTGCCTGGTGTGCCTACCACTATGTGGACCCCTTTATTTAATGATTTAATTTGGGTTTCAATGTTAGTACCCCCATAAACAGATAATATTTTAAGACTAGAAATATATTTTGAATACTTTTCTAGGTCTTTACAAATTTGAATACAAAGTTCTCTTGTAGGACATAATATAATAGTCTGTACAAATTTGTTCTCTAAACTGGTTTTTTGTATTACGGGTAATCCAAAAGCTGCGGTTTTTCCAGTACCTGTTTGAGCAAGTGATATAAGGTCGCTGTTATTGGACAATAAAAAAGGAATTGATTCTTCTTGAATTTCGGTTGGGGTTGTGAAGCCTAATTCATTTATTGCTTTACATAAATCTTTATTAACACCAATTTCTTTAAATCCAACCATAAAATTAATTCTCGCTGCAAATGTCGGCTATTTAATCGGGTATTCAATCAAAAAAAAAATTAAAATTTTTTTCATTTCAATTTTAATTTAAATAAATAGAATGTTATATTTATAACAATGAAAAAATTACAATTAAATATGTGGTGGTGGAAACATGAAATTTTAGTTTCGTGAGGTAGTCGCTATATTTTAATTTGAGAAAAAGCTTATCATCACGATAAGCTTTTTTTTTTGTAATATTTTAAGT
>Ga0208130_1000406_pt1 | contig 22715 bp, 19 predicted proteins | sample ETNtaG_31_FD_185771 | JGI IMG/M metagenome (GOLD analysis project Ga0208130, IMG submission 185771) | Marine microbial and viral communities from oxygen minimum zone, Eastern Pacific Ocean - ETNP201310SV78 (SPAdes) (version 2) | ecosystem: Environmental > Aquatic > Marine > Oceanic ...
ATCGCAACATCTATGGCTTTAGCAAAAAATATTGGAAAGACAGCAGCTCTTGTTGGTGTTTGCCCAGGCTTTGTTGGAAATAGAATTTTAGCTCAAAGACAAAGAGAAGCTAATAAACTTATTTTAGAAGGTGCATTACCCTGGGAAATTGATGATGCTTTATTTGATTTTGGTTTTCCAATGGGGCCCTTTGCAATGTCTGACTTAGCAGGACTAGACATAGGCTGGGATAAAGAAACCTCAAGAGGAGAAACTATTAGAGACATACTATGTGAAAATGAGAGATTTGGACAAAAATCTGGAAAAGGTTTTTACATATATGACGATAATAGAAATAAACTACCAGATAATGATGTAGAGAAAATTATCCAAGAGTTTGCTGATAGTAAACAAATTAAAAGAAGAGAAATACAAAGAGAAGAAATCCTTCAAAGATGTCTTTATCCTATGGTGAATGAAGGATTTAAAATTCTAGATGAAGGAATGGCAATTAGAGCAAGTGATATAGATATAATTTGGATAAATGGATATGGCTGGCCAATCTATGAGGGAGGACCAATGTTTTATGGTAATTTAATTGGATATGATAAAATTTTATCTTGGCTACAAGAAATGGAGAAAGAGCATGGCAGTGACTTTACTCCCTCCCCTTATTTAGAAAAAGTTGTTGAAGAAAAAATAAATATTTTTAATTAATTATGAAATTTTGGTGTCAAAATTTTTTACTTTCCTTCGATACTAAATAATTGGGTAAGAAAATGAAATTAAGCATTATTGGATCTGGTTATGTAGGCCTTGTTACGGGGGCATGTTTAGCAAATGTGGATCAGCATGTAACCTGTCTAGATATAGATGAAAAAAAAATTAATAAATTAAGAAATGGAATAATACCAATCTATGAACCTGGTTTAGAAGACTTAATTAAAGAAAAAGTAGCAAGTAACATACTTTCATTTTCAAGTAATATTAGTGAAACAGTTAAAAATACTGATGTTATTTTTATAGCTGTAGGAACGCCAACTAATAAAGAGAATGATAGTGCTGATTTGTCTCAAGTTTTTTCTTGTGCTGAAGAAATAGCAAAGAACATAAAAAATAATACCATAGTTATTTTGAAATCAACTGTACCAGTAGGCACATGCGATAAAGTTGAAGAGATAATTAATTTAAATAATCCATCTATTAATTTTGATGTAGTCTCAAATCCAGAGTTTTTAAGAGAAGGATCTGCTATTTTTGATTTTGAAAACCCTGATAGAATTATTATTGGCACAAAGGAAAAAAATTCAATATCGACTTTAAATTCAATATATAAAAAACAAATAAAAAATAATTTCCCGGTAATTTTTACTACAAGAAGATCTTCTGAACTGATTAAATATGCTAGTAATTCAATGCTAGCAATGAGGATTATTTTTATAAATGAAATAGCAGATCTATGTGAAAAGGTTGGAGCAGATGTTGAAGATATTTCACTCGGAATTGGTTTAGATAAAAGAATAGGTCCTGATTTTTTAAATGCTGGTCCAGGTTTTGGAGGATCCTGTTTTCCTAAAGATGCTAGAGCTTTAGTGGAGTCTGGTAAAAGCTATAATGCACCTCAAAATTTACTTAAAGCTGTAATTGATGGAAATGAAAAGAGAAAAGAAAACTTATCAAAGAGGATAATTGAAGTAGCAAAAGATAAAAAAAATATTGGTGTCTTAGGTGTTACATATAAAGCTAATACAGATGATTTGAGAGAGGCGCCAAGCTTATCAATTATACCAGATTTAATTAATAAAGGATTTAATGTTTCAATCTATGACCCTCAAGCGAGTAGAAATGGTATTAAAGAATTTGAGGAAGCTAATTGGGAGTCTGATATATATTCTGTTGCAAAAAAATCTGACTGTTTGGTTATACTCACAGAATGGAGTGAGTTTATAAATATGGATTTAAAAAAAATAAGCGATATTATGACTCAACCAATTATAATAGATTTTAGAAATCTTTTTTCTCTTGATAGTGTTAAAAAGTTAAATATTGAATATCACTCTATTGGAAGAGAGACTATAAATTCTAATAAGGAAGTAGAATGAAAATTATTGAAACAGCGCTTCAAGTACTCAATGATGAAATTGATGGGATCAATTTGCTAAAAAAATTCTTCGACTCAAATTTTGAAGATGCGGTTAAAACAATTTTTAATTCAAATGGTAAGGTTGTCGTTACTGGTGTTGGAAAGTCAGGTCATGTTGGAAGAAAAATATCTGCAACACTATCATCGACAGGAACCCCATCCTTTTTCATTCATCCAACTGAGGCCAGTCATGGTGATATGGGTATGATAGAGAAAAATGATGTTATTTTAGCTATTTCATGGTCAGGAGAAACAACTGAGTTAGGGGATATTGTTAGGTTTGCTCATGAAAATAAAAATAAGCTAATAGGATTATCCTCAAATAAAAATAGCCATTTAGCAAAATCATCGGATATAGCTCTTAATCTACCAAACGCAAAAGAGGCTTGTCCAAATGGTCTTGCCCCAACAACATCGACAACAATGCAGTTAATAGTTGGAGATGCACTTGCAATTTCTCTTTTAAATATAAGAGACTTTGATAAAGATAATTTCCGTTCACTTCACCCTGGTGGAAGTTTGGGAGCGATTTTAGCAAAAGTAAGTGATATTATGCACATTGATGATGAAATCCCTGTACTTGATAAGGGATCTAAAATGTCTGAAGCTATTATAAAGATATCTGAAAAAGGTTTCGGTTGCATAGGCATAATATTAGAAGAAAAACTTATTGGGATAATAACTGATGGAGATTTGAGAAGGCATATGGGTCCTGAAATACTTGATAAAAATGTTGAAGAAATTATGACAAAAGATCCTATAAGTATTCCAAAAGAACTTTTAGTTTCAGAAGCATTAGAATTAATCAATAAACAAGGTGTTCAAGGGTTATTTATTACAAATAACGAAAAAAAACCATTAGGTTTTGTCCATTTTCATGATTTAATAAAAGTAATAAAAAACTAATCAGTAATCTAATAATAATAATAAATTTTATAAAGAAAGAGAGAAGATGACTAAGACAATTAAATTTTTCTTAATTTTATTTTTCGTACCATTAATACAATTCAATTTCTTTGCTAATGCAAATTTTGTTGATGAAATTATTGTAACATCATCAAAAGAAAATGCACAAATTTTAAAAGTTGGAGGCAATATTTCCTCAATTAGCTCTGATGAAATAAAATTTATAAGCGCAATAAATCCTAGCGAAATTTTAAACAGACTCCCTGCTGTATATATAAGTCAGGGAAGTGGTCAAGAACATCTTACCTCTATTAGATCACCAGTATTATCTGGAGGTGCAGGTGCTGGAAGTTTCTTATATTTAGAGGATGGTATCCCTCTTAGATCCCCAGGTTTTGGAAATGTAAATGGATTAATGGAATCAATTATTGAAATTGGAGATAGAGCTGAAGTTGTTAGAGGACCAGGCTCTACTTTGTATGGCTCCAATGCTGTACATGGCTTAATTAATGTAATAACCCCTACCCCAAGTAAGGAAAGACAAGGATCTCTAAAAACACAATTTTCAGATCAAGAATTTATTATTGATACTGGTTTTTCTGGACCTACCGAAAATGGTGGTGTTGTTTTAAATTTCCTCTGGAGAGAAGATAACGGATACAGTCACAAAGAATCAAATGATCAACCGCATTATGGACAACAAAAATTTCTATTCCGTTGGGATAACTCTGAAGGAATAAATGACTATATCTTTACGATAATGGGTACAAATCTTAATCAAGAAACAAAGGGATATGTAAAAGGATATAAAATATATAACGATAAAAATTTAAGCAAAATTAATCCTGATCCTGAAGCATTTAGAGATACATACAGCATAAGATCGTCCCTCAAAATTATCAAGAACTACTCAAACTCAAAATTAACAATTAATCCATATATTCGCTACAATGAAATGGATTTTAAAATGCACTTTTTGCCGGGAAAACCACTAGAAACTAACTCTCATAAGAGTATTGGAGTTCAAAGCCTTTATACTAAAAAAGTACAAAATTTAACATGGTTTATTGGAAGCGATATAGAGTTTACTGAGGGTAAATTATCTGAGTTTCAAGAGTCTAAAGATGTATCCTTTGGTCCAAGATTGGCCTATCCACAAGGTCCACATTATGATTTTTCAATCGATAGTAGAATACTATCCTTATATTTTAATACCGAATGGCTCCTTAATGAAAAAACTATTTTTACCGCTGGTGTTAGAGCAGAAAATGTAGAATATGATTACAAAACAAATATCCCAAGTGGTACAAAAGGAAGAATTCAAGTTAGCCCAAATAGGAGCGACGATTTTACTGATATTTCAGTAAAAACTTCATTTTCTTACATGCTTAGAGAAAATAATTTCTTCTTTGCAAACCTATCTATTGGCAATAGAGCGCCTCAAGTTACCGACTTGTATCGAATTCAAAGTAAACAAGTTCCTGGAGGAGCTGATTCTGAAAAATTAGAGAGTTTTGAAATAGGTTTTAGAGGTGTATCTAATATTGGACTAGAATATGAAATAGTTGGTTACGCAATGCAAAAAGAAAACTATTTCTTTAGAGACTCACAGGGTTTTAATGTGGAAAATGGAGTTACAAAACATAACGGAATAGAATTTAATTATTATAAAGCCTTTGGAGATAATTTTGAAATTTCTGGCTCATTAAGTTTTGCTGATCATGAATACGACTTCAATCACAGTCCTAACAAAATTGTGAAAGGTAATACAATTGACTCAGCACCTAAAGAACTTGCGAATACTAGATTTGCCTATCTTACCTCAAGCGGTGGAAAATTTGAATTAGAATGGATTAGAGTTGGAGACTATCCAATTAATGAAAGTAATGCTCATACTTATGAGGGACATGATATTTTTAATTTAAGATTAAAAAGAGATCTTACAGGTAATACATCAATAGGATTTACTGTAAGAAATTTAACAGATGAACGTTATGCAACAAGAGCTGATTATGCCTTTGGAAGTTATAGATATTTTGTTGGCAATGAGAGAGAGTTTTATCTATCTTTAGAACAACAATTTTAAGATCTTAAATAGGATAATGAAATATGGATGATTTAATTATTGCTTTCTTTGGAGTTGATAGCCAAATATCCAGAGGATTTGTTTTCGGAATTGTTCATGTAAGTATCATGTTACTTGGTTACTATACTGGATTCAGTATAAATAGATTGCTTAAAATTCTCTCTAATGGATACATTGCTGGAATCATAGGTGCTGGAATTGCTCATGTTTTAGCTGATCTTATAGCTGCCTTAATAGACCCTAGCATGCGTCCTGCTACATTAGGAATTGTTATTGGAGGACTTCTTCCACTTCTTCTAGTACCATTATTAGAAAAAGTAGTTATCAAAAGTAAATATCATGTTGTAATCGGTGATCATGAAGATATTGAAAAAGATCTAAAATCTCACCATCACAAAGATTAAATTTTGCAAGATATACCTAACCCACCTATTCCACAGTAGCCATTAGGGTTTTTTGCAAGGTATTGCTGATGATATTCTTCAGCATAATAAAAATTATTCTCATTTCTAATTTCAGTTGTTATCATCCCGTATGAATTTTCCAAAAGAATCTTTTGATATATTTCTTTACTCTCTAAGGCTAAATCTTCTTGAAGACTGTCATGGGTATATATAGCTGAACGATATTGAGTTCCCATATCATTACCTTGTCTCATGCCTTGAGTAGGATTATGAGACTCCCAGAAAGATTGTAACAAAGACTTATAAGAAAGCTCCGATGGGTTAAAGAAAACTCTTACAACTTCAGTATGACCAGTTAATCCAGAACAAACTTCTTCGTAAGTTGGGTTTTTGGTATAACCACCCATATAACCTACAGCCGTTGAATAAACCCCCTGTTTAGACCAAAAAATTCTTTCGGCTCCCCAAAAGCAACCTAAACCAAAATCTGCAAAACGAACACCATCTGGAAAAGGCTCTAATATTCTATTATCATTTACAAAATGATTGGACGAAATTTTAATACTTTCATCTCTTCCAGGTAGAGCCTTATCTTCATCAATTAAAAGTGATCTTAAATTCATAATAATTCCATACTAACAAAAGAAGTTATATCAACAAACCTTCATTTTTTACTAATTCTAATAAATTTTTATTTGGCCTTGGTCCAAAAAGATTTATTACATTTGATGCGCAGAAGGAGCCAAGCTTTGCGCACTCATACAACCTTAAATCTATACTTATGCCATATAGAAACCCTGCGGCAAATAAATCTCCAGCACCAGTTGTATCAATTACATTTTCGCAAGCATATGATGGAATTTCCTCAACTCCATCAGATGAAATAATTATTGATCCTTTCTCACCTCGAGTAATTATACATAAATTCAATTCATTTGATGCCGCGGAAATTGCATTTGACAAAATATTTGTATCATACAATGACATTATTTCTTCCTCATTACCAAAAACGATATCAGTATTTTGAGATAGATTTCTAAATTCATCTCTCCATTTTTCTACACAAAATTTATCAGATAAACTTAGTGCAGATTTAATTTCTAATTTTTTGGACAAATCAAATGCTTTTTTATAAGCTTCTTTTGCAACAGGTTCGTCCCAAAGATAGCCTTCCATATAAACAATTTCTGAGTTCTCAAATGCATTAATATCTAAATTTTCTGGAGATAAATTTGATGCCGCGCCTAAATATGTTCTCATTGATCGTTGCGCATCAGGTGATACATAGACAAGGCATCTCCCTGTTTCATTTCCTGTATCAACTGGATTGGATATAAAATCTACATTTGCCTCTTTAAGATCATTTATATAAAGTGAACCAAAATCATCGCTCTTGACTCTACCTATAAAAGCACTTCTTCCACCCAATAGCGAAAAGCCAACAGCAGAATTAGCAGCTGATCCGCCAGATGCGATTATAGTATTACTCATTTTTTCTTGTAATTCGTTAATTTCATTTATTGAAACTGGTCTCCATGAACCAACTTCAATTTTTTGTTTTTCCAAAAAATCAAATGATACTTCCGATACAACATCAACTATTGCATTTCCGATAAACAAGGAATTATATTTTTTATTAACCTTCATAATCCATACACGAATTGTTCTTTTCTTTCCAATTGTCAACCCAAGAAAAAGCAATCTCCAAAAAAGCACATTTATCTTTTATTTTTTCAGATCTTGGATCACTATTAAAAACCTCAACAAGGGCTTCAATAGGAACATAGCTCTCAGTCATTCTAACACCTCCTGAAGAAATAGTATCTAAGACCATAATTTGAGAGTTACCATCATATGATTTCCACTTATTCCAACGTTCTAAATTTTTCTTACTACCTTTATTTGGGTCACCAGTTTTTGCGAATTCTGACCAATACTGCATCATACTTTCAGAGAGAATATCACGCTCTTGAATTTTATTTTTATCGTAAATAAATGAAGTTTGATTACCTAAATCAAAATCTCCCATTATAAAAGGTATTTCAAAAGCATGGGCCGCCCCTAATAATAAAGAAAAATCCATTCCCAAGATTTTTGGTTCTTCATCCCAATCAAATCTATAGGTATATATATTTTCTTGACCACTTTTTTCTATCATATCAGCTGGTGTATCCAGTCCATTTGAACGCCAGGCAAGACTTTGATAATCGGACAAAAGATCATAGTAAAAAGGATCATTTACTATAAAAAATCTATTAAAAAAGTTTTTAACTAGATCTTTATTAAAAAAATTAAATAATTTATTTTCATCCTTATTAATACCAAGGATAATTGGAACGTTTGCATGTTTATTTGCATTACCTAATGTTTCTAAAATTCCTTCCTTGGGAATTACGATATCATCAGCAATTATTCTTGCTAAATCCCTTTGCGTACTCCAATACTCTCCTTTATCAATTCCACTCATAAGGGAGACTGGGTCGAGAGATTTTAAATCTAACAAATTATCTTTTTCACCAAATTTAGAAGAGATTAAATCTTCTTTAAATAAAACATTTACCCACTCTTCTGTAGTTACATGCCTATTCTTATAATTACTAATATACTCAGGAGCATTGCGATTAATTTTCTCAGCATCATTTATAGATGTGACAGTAGTTCCTCCTGACTGAGAAATTGCTTTATCGAACAAACCTATTGATAAGGGAGATGAATAGAGGGCTATAACATTTTGACCCCCGGCGCTTTCACCAAAAATTGTTATGTTATTTGGATCGCCTCCAAAAAATTGTATATTTTCTTTTATCCATTTGAGAGCCATAATTTGGTCTAAAAGGCCAAAATTAGAAGAAGAGTCTTCACCTTCTTGTTTCCTTAATTCAGGATGAGATAACCAACCAAAAATTCCTAATCTGTAAGCAATACTAACAAAAATTATTTCTTCTGATTTAACAAATACTTCAGGATTATACTCAGATGGCATTCCGGTTGTATTACCTCCACCATGTATCCATACCATTACAGGTAATTTAATATTATCATTTAATATAGAATTTTTAGAAAATGCTGGGGAATAAATATTTAAATATAAACAATCCTCTGAACCTACCACTGCCCCTGGCTTAACAAGTCCATTATTTGTTAAAGAAGACTGAAATTGAACACATGGCTCAGCGAAAGATACAGCTTCATATTTTTTATCATAATTTTTTAGCTCTCGAGTTGCTCTCCATCTAAGATTATTAATAGGTTTTTCAGCGTAGGGAATTCCAAGCCACTTATATACACCTAAAGAGTCAACTGTACCTATAATTTCAGCATTGCTGGTTATTCTTAGAGTTTCAATTGATACTTTATTTTTATTTGTATCTAGATTTATTGATTGTGATGTTTCACAGGCTGAAAGTGTAATCAATAAAAGAATAATATAAAATTTTGTTATTATTTTTAACATTTAAAATAACTACTATAAAAAAAAGGAATAAAAAACATTTAATTATTTATTAGTATTTGAATATATAAAAAAATAATTTAAGATTATTTTGTTAGGGGAAAAATATGAGTGAAGAAATTAAAAAGGATAGAGCCAACTATAAAGATATGGCCTCATCAACAAAAGAGGACTGGGATATAATCTCTGGGTATGCAAGAGATTTTAATCAAAACCTTTCCTATAGAATACTTGATCATCTAAGATTGCTAAAAGATGACCATGGTGGCTTTTCAGTAGATAGACTTGAGCATAGTTTACAAACTGCTACTCGTGCTTATAAAGATAATCGAGATGATGAATATGTTGTATGTGCATTAATGCATGATATTGGAGATATGCTTGGATCACATAATCATGCTGAGATAGGCGCTGCTATTCTAAAGCCCTTTGTATCTGAACAAAACCATTGGATGCTAAATCATCACGGAATTTTTCAAGGTTATTACTTTTTTGATCACCTGGGACTAGATAAAAATATGCGTGATCAATTTAAAGGTCATGATCACTATGAATATACTGCTCAGTTCTGTCATCTTTATGATCAATGCGCTTTTGATCCAAACTATGAGTCAATGTCCCTAGAGGATTTTGAACCGATGGTTCACAGAGTGCTTAGCAAACCAAAAAATTCAATCTATAAGCATTAAAAAGCATCAATAATGTCATTAGTTAAATTATCATCAAAACTTGCCTGGACTGCAGCTTTTTTACTTACTGCAATTAATACTTACTCATTTGCCGACAGGCAACTTCCATCAATTATGATTCCGGAATTAAAAGCTGAACTTCTTTTAACGGATGCTCAAATAGGTTTCCTATTTGGTACAGTTTTTGCAATATTTTTTGGAATAGCTACCCTGATATTTGGGAGACTAGCCGATACACCATATCGAAAAAATGTACTTATTTTTGCAATAATAATGTGGAGCGTCTTAACAGGTCTTTGCGGTATTGCACAACAATTTTGGGATTTAATTATTTTTAGAATTGGTGTTGGCGTTGGAGAAGCAGCATTAGGACCTATTGCCCTGGTTGTGCTATCAGCATATTTTACAAGAGAGAAGCTTCCTTTAGCTCTTGGTATTTGGGGAGCTGGACCTTTTCTAGGATCTGCACTTGCTGGATGGGGTGGAGCTGCAATGATAACGAATATGGATAAAATTAAGCCATATTTGGGTTTTTTATCTGAATTTTCTGACTGGAGACTCACCTTCTTTTTATTTGCAGTCCCTGGATTGATTTTTGCGTTACTTTTAAAATTCTTACCATTCCCTGAAATTACTTTAGAAAAAAAGGAAGAAGCAGAATTTATGCCTTTTTTTAAAAAAGCTTGGAAATTCTTTATCTTAATGTTTGTTGGGGTAACGATAACTGGTCTAGTGGGTTATTCAGTATTAGCCTGGGGAATAGAAATGTTGGTAAGAGTTCATGACATACCAAAAACAATAGCTGGTCAAAATTTTGGTCTCTTTAATATTTTTCTTGGTATTGGGGGAAGTATTGGTGCCGGTATTATAGCAAGTAAAATGATTGAAAAAGGTATTATTAATGCTCACCTAAGAATTGCAGGTATTTTTGTAGTTTTAATATGGATTTCACTTTTACTTTTCACACTATCTGCTTCCTCCTTCTTCTCACAAGTTGGTTTAGCTGGAATGATTTTATTTATGTCTTGTGGTCCAGGTTTATATGGAGCAGCGTTTCAGAATGCCTCCCCAATTAACCTAAGAGGAAGGACAGCAGCTATTTATTATATTAGCGCTAATGTTGTGGGATTTGCTCTTGGACCTTTTGCTTTAGGATTCTTCAATGATTATATATTCAATGAAGTAAACGGTTATGATCAAACTGGAATAAGATTCTCACTATTAAGTTTAGGTATAATTTTATACCCAATTGCCGCTTTATGTTTTTATAAAGCATCAAAACTATTTCTGCCTCTAGAAGCCGAAGCTCGTTAATACATTATTAAATTAATTAATTGACCTCTATAAATTGATTTATAAAATTAGTCTTATTTAAGGAAGAATTATGAAATATGAAAACTTAAAATTTGATGTTCAAGATAACATTGGAAGAATAACTCTCAATAGACCGAATTCGGCAAATGCTATTACCATACCTCTTGTTAAAGAACTTTTAGATGTGGCCATAAGATGTGAGTCTGGGGAAAAAATAAGGGTACTCATTCTTCAAGGCGAAGGTCCTATATTTTGTGCTGGCGGTGACTTAAAATTCATGACCGAGCAAAAGAATCTGCGAGCAGCAATTTCTGAAATGATAGGTATTCTTCATGTTGCACTTTCAAAAATTGATCATCTTGAAGTACCAATGATTGGCGCTGTTACTGGGACAGCTGCCGGTGCTGGTTTATCACTTGTTTCGGCTTGTGATATGGCAATAGCTGGTGAAAATGTTAAATTTTCATCTGCTTACACTGCTGCAGGTCTTACCCCTGACGGAAGCTCAACATTCCACCTTCCAAGATCTATTGGAAAAAAAAGAACGATGGAATTAATGTTAACCAATAGAGTATTATCTTCCAAAGAAGCACTTGAATGGGGATTGATAAATAAAGTTGTCGATGATGAAGAGGTTATCAACGAAACAAATAAACTTGCTTTAAAAATTGCACAGGGACCTACCAAGGCATTCGGTGGAGTTAAAGAAATGATAAGGCAAAGTTTCTCGAATGGATTAGAAACTCAAATGGAACTGGAGTCACAAATATTTTCTGAACAATTAAAAGGTTTAGATGGTCCAGAAGGAATTGAAGCCTTCACCTCAAAAAGAAAACCTGAATTTAAAGGAAAATGAAATGACAAAGATATCAGCAAGAGAACCTGAAAAGAAAAATATCAATGTTCTAGGAAAAAAAATGACATATGTTGATAAAGGAGAAGGTGATCCAATCATTTTTCAACATGGCAATCCTGCATCGTCATATCTTTGGAGAAATATTATTCCTTATCTGGAAAATCAAGGTAGATGCATAGCAATTGATTTAATAGGCATGGGAGATAGCGATAAACTCACTGATAATGGTAACAATACATACTCGTATCACATTCAAAAACAATATTTTGATAAATGTTTAGAGGAACTGGAAATAAAAGAGAATATTACGTTTGTCATTCATGATTGGGGTTCAGCACTAGGATTCAATTGGGCATATGAACATCAAGAAAGTGTTAAAGGCATATGTTATATGGAGGCCATAGTAAAGAAGATTTCATGGGAAGATTGGCCCAAAGATGCAAAATCAATTTTTCAAGGCTTCAGATCAGATGCGGGAGAAGATCTAATTTTGAAAAAAAATTTATTTATTGAAGGAGTTCTTCCAAATGCAATTATTCGACATTTAACAGAAACAGAAATGGATATTTATCGTAAACCCTTTTTGAAGGAAATTGATAGACGGCCTACATTAGACTGGCCAAGACAAATTCCAATAAATAATGAACCTGAGGAAGTATGTAAAATTGTAGATGATTACTCATCTTGGATGTCAATTAATGAGATACCTAAGTTATTTATAAATGCTGATCCTGGATCTATTTTAACAGGAAAACAAAGAGAATTTTGTAGAAAATGGAAAAATCAACAAGAATTGACTGTTAAAGGAAACCATTTTATTCAGGAAGACTCACCGAATGAAATTGGTGAGGCTATATCAAAATGGTACAGAAATCTCTAAATGAAAAAGAAACAGTTTACAAAAAAATTTCACAATTTTGGTGATGGAAATATTTCATATATTGAATGGTGTAATGACACAAAATTACCAGGCTTTCAATTCTCTCATGCCACTGGTTTCAATTCTCTTACTTATAAAAAACTATTAGAACCCTTATCAAAGGAGTTTCATATAAGGGCAATTGATGCAAGAGGTCATGGTTTTACAGAAACTGAGGCTATACCTGAAAATATGTATGACTGGGCGATTTATAGAGATGATTTAATACGTTCAGTAGAAAATTTTGTCGAAGAAAAGAAAGAGCCTATAATTTTAGGAGGTCATTCCATGGGTGGTGCAACAATTATGCAAGTTGCAGCAGCGAGACCAGACCTTGTTTCAGGATTGGTTTTAATTGAACCAGTATTAATTCCAAAATTGAATCTTAACCTAATAAAGTTAGGAAGAAAATTTCCGACTTCAAAAGTCTTTCCATTCATTAAATTTGCTTTATCAAGGGCTGATAGCACATTAAAACGCCGACGAGAGTTTCCAAATAAAGAAATGATTAAAAAATCTTATAAAGGAAGAGGTGCTTTTACTACATGGCAAGATGGTTTCTTAGATGATTATATAAATGGTGGAACTGAAAAAGAAGGAGATTATTATACCCTTACTTGTCATCCAGAATGGGAGGCAGCAACTTTTTCATCTTGGAAGCATAACGCCATGGAAGCAATTAAAGAAATAAGATGTCCAATTACTCTTTTACAGGGTGAGATTGGCTCTACCACAAGCGAACAGGGTGTTAAATTATTAAAAAAGCAAGATCCAAATGGTATATTTAAAGTTATAAATAATTCCTCGCACTTCCTTCCTATGGAACATCCAGAAATAATCCAAGACGAAATATTAAAAATCAAAAATAGAGTTTAATTAATATTAAATTTTTCGAATTCGTTTCTGAATCTAAAATTATTGAGTTAAGATTATTTTGGGAGGAAATTATGGATGAAGAAAATAACTCTATAAATAATAATAAAATAGATATAGAGAACAATCCTTTAAGTGAGATTACAAAAAGTAATAAAATAGATGGAAATCAGATAAAAATTTCTGAAAAAATTATAGAAATAGATTTACCCGAAGTAAAAAAAGAAATTGTAATCAACAATACAAATAATAATTTATCGAAAGATGTAAGCTTTATAGATGCGCTAAACGGTTTAATAGTATTAATTCTAATTTGTATGATTGCTATGAATTTATCGGATAAGTTTAAGAAATTTTAACCTCTTAAGACGCACTTACCATTATTTATAACCATTACGTTTCTATCTTTAACCCAAGATCTAAAAGATATTTCTTTATCATCAATCCAGATTTCAGTTGAAATTTTTTCACCAGGAAAAACTGGAGACGAAAATCTAACATCTAATTGTTCAATTAATGAGCTGTCATAATCACAAACATCTTGAATGATTGATTTACACGCTGTTCCATAAGAGCATAATCCGTGAAGTATTGGTTTTGGAAAACCTGCAGCTTCAGCAACATCAGGATCTGAATGAAGAGGATTTCTATCACCTGAAAGCCTGTATAAAAGTGCTTGGTCTGGGGATGTGCTAAGTTCACTAATAATATCTGGATCTCTTTCAGGTATAGGGTGTGGTTTTGGTCCTCCCTCTTTGGGTCCTCCAAAGCCTCCATCGCCCCTCGCAAAAGTTGTTCCGCCTAATGTGCATAAAAGATTTCCTGTTTCTTTATCCTTAATATTGACCTCAGTTATAAGTAATGCACCCTTATCTTCACCTTTATCAATTACATCCGTCACTTTTGAATCTACTAAAATATTTGCTGCAACAGGTAATGGTTGATGAATTTTTAGTCTTTGTTCACCATGAACAACCATCAGATAATTTATACCACTATCCCTCATATGACCTGCACCCCAAGCTATTACTGTGGCCATTGAAGGTATGGTTTTTAAATTTTTCTCATAAACAAAATCTAATTCTTTTCTATTTAAAGGATCTCTTCCAAAACCAACACCCAAAGCATAAAGCATTGTATCATTATCAGTATATGAATATTCAACATCATTGGTTTTCATCGACATAATTTTATCATAATCAATTGCCATAATTTTCTCCTAAAAAAACATACAAAAACATGCTAGAAAATAACTATCAAGATAGTATTTTATAATTTTTAAAAAAAGGAATTAAAAATGTCGTTAACAGATGAAAAATTTGAATGCTTTAAAATAGATATTCAAGATAAAATTGCACACATAATACTAAATAGACCAGAAAAAATGAATAGCTTACCAGTATCATTTTGGTCAGATTTACCAAGAATTATTAATGAAATTGATTACGACGCTTTAGCAAGAGTAATTGTTATATCATCTACAGGTAAACATTTTAGTGCTGGTATGGATTTATCTGTTTTTAGTAATGCAGAGAATGCCCGAAACAAGGAAAATCCACAAACAGATCCAGGGAGAAAAAAAGGTAGCTTTTATAAAGGTCTACTCAAACTTCAAGAAACTTTTAACTGTATAGATAATTCAAGAATTCCTGTTTTGATGGCTATACAGGGTGGTTGTATTGGTGGCGCAGTAGACTTTGCATCAGCCTGTGATATGAGATATTGCACCGAGGATGCATTTTTCTGCATCCAAGAAATTAATATAGGCATGACGGCTGATGTTGGAACTTTTCCAAGACTACCCTATTTATTGCCAATGGGTTTAGTAAAAGAACTTGCATTTACTGGTAGAAGAATGTTTTCAAAGGAAGCCAATGAATGTGGTTTAGTAAATAATGTTTTCTCTAACTATGAAGATATGATGAAAGAAGTAATGGCGATAGCAAAAGAGATTGCAAAAAAATCTCCTCTTGCAGTTTGGGGTTCAAAGGAGGCCATTAATTATACTCGTGGCAGAACTATTGAGGAGGGACTTAACCAAATAGCCATGTGGCAAACCGGTATGTATAATCCTCAAGTAGATATGAAAGAAGCATTGAGCGCTCAAATTGAGAAGAAAGATCCTGAGTTTGAAGACCTATATCCTATTAAAAAAGATTTGGGATTACTTTGATTAGAAAAATCGCTGATGTGCAAATATTAAATTAATTTCAATATCTTTTGTCTTAATATGGTCTTTATCATCTATAAAGCTCAAATTAATAAATGATTTGCTGTTATCCCTATGAAATGACCATGATGTTTCAAAGTTTATTTCTCTTCCAGATGGGGTTATAGGTAAGGTTAATGATTGAAATTCAACAACACCATTAGGATTTCTTCCTTTTGGTATGTTTAGAGATACTCTTGCTTTCTCAATTCTAGGATCTTGTTTTATGCGAAATGATAAAAAATCATTTTTATAGAAAAGTGATTTTTTAATTAAAGCAAAATCAAAACTAAATTCCTCTAGGCCTGAAATATTTTTAATGATTTTATCTGAGTTTATATTAGAGGAGTTAGAATAGTTTATACTTCCAATAAAATTTAATTCTTTTACCAATGATGACTTAAAAGAAATTGATGAAAAAATACTCTTTGTATCTTCAATTATATTAAAAGCCCCATTAAAACGATTATCAAATAGGCCATTATTCGTTTCTAAAAATCCAAGAGTGTAACCAATCATAAACTTTGATAAAATATTATTTCTGAGTGTTAAATTGAGACCCTTACTTTCATTTTTAGTTTTTTGAAAATAATAATTTGGTTTTAAAAACCAATCTTCACTTCTTTTAAAACCAGAAAAAATATTTAAATCAAAATATAATGCATTTAGTCTATTTGAAAAACCAAGACTATAGCCTTCTTCGACTAGATTTAACCATGGATTTAGAAAAGCTTCTTTATCATAAAAACTTTGGTGAATTAGTAATTCTTCAGATGTATCTAGAAAGTTTGAAGAAGGATTTTTTCCATAAGCAAATGATAACAAGGTATCTTTTCTTCGAAAATTTATCTCTGCAAAATCAATTTTATTCACCTCAGCACCGGTTGAGTTTAGAAATCTCTTCCACGATGAGTAAAATTCAAAACCTTGAGAAGAAATATAACCATATTTCTTTTCTTTAAAATTAAATAATCTCTCCATAGTTTTTGAGGATGAAATATTACTTCTTACAAAAGAACTAACTGGTACAGAAAAGGGAGCGCCTAGCGCATCAAATATAGATAATTTTGTTTTTCCTAAGCTATTTTTTAAACCATCACCAAAAGATTTTGTTAGAAATATATTTGAACTTGTAGATAGTAACGCCTCTGAATATATACTTGACCTAGTATAAAAAAGAGTTGAGCCAACTGGCGATGACGCTTTTTTTAAGTCTAGCAAACCTTGTCCATAAATTTCTTTGTCAGCATATTTCCCAGTTTTATTCGCAGTTACAAATAAGCGTTCTAAAATTTGAACACTGGATAAATTATCTCTAAAAAGTTCTTTTAATACGGCTATTGATCCAGTTACGTGAGGTGCAGAAAAGGATGTTCCCGACCCAAGTAAGTAAGCTTCAGTAGGATGATTTTCTAGATAGTCTAGAACATTATCATTAAAATTACTTTTCTCATTCTCTGAAAGTGAATTAAATAAATTATTAGGAATTGCAAGAGGCACCCTTACACCAGGTGCAGCGATACAAAAATCAGCAGCGACGCCACATCGGTTTGAAAAATCAGCAATTTCACCCTCTTGATCAACAGCAACAACTGCAACATTATTCTTAGCTAGTTCTGGAAAATAATAACCTAAACCAGCCAAAATTCCTGGATTTGCAGCATTTACCTGCTCACCTTCAGTATCTGTTATTCCATTATAATTACCAGCTGACCAAACAAAAATAGTCTCCTGTTGACTTGCAAAAGTATTTATTAATTTTGGAAAAGTATTTTGAAGAGTTTCTCTTGAATAATCAGTTATCTGTCCAGTAAATCCAAAGCTATTGTTAATAACATCTGATTTCGAAGAAAGTTCTTCATAGAATTTAGATTCCTGTTCATCAAATCGCTCCCAGCTAAAAGCCGGTATATCTATTGGTTCATATTCACCATCCGAAGGCGGAGAGCCTAATTCAATTGCAATAAATAAAATTTGAGCATCATAGGCAACACCATGCATATTTCTATCGACGGGTTCATCATCTTTTCTACCCGCGATTATTGAACTTGTAGCGGTACCATGAAATTTCTCTAAAGGAGTAGGTTCTCTATTTCCGCTATACGTTAAAATACTGTCAGGATGAAGAACATTTTCTTTGAGAAACTCATGATGACCCCAATCTAAAGCTTCGTCAACCACTCCGACCACTACACCCTTGCCTGAGGCACCGTAAGAATATGCATCTGATGCATTTATAAAATCTAGGCCCCATTGGTTTCTATATTCAGGTGTTTCAAAAGTTTCTTTTGGAATAAATATATCCGTATTTGGGTCAAGTGTTTCAGGTGAGTTATTTTCTTGAGCTGGTATTGGTGTTAATTGACTTGGAGAGCTTCCTCCTCCGCCTCCACACCCATTCAACAATATTACTAATACTATTAGAGATATAATTTTATGCATTGAATTAAAAAACATCTAAAGATTATTGGACCAAACGCTTGAGGATGAAGCAATTATTTCATCATCCTTTATAATATAAGTTTTTATGAAAAGTGTATCTTTGCTCTTTTTTTCGATTGATGATTTTACATGTGACTCATTTATTTCAAAATTATCGTCTAAGTCACCCAAGTCTATATTAATAGTCAATAATTTTGGCTTAACTCCAAATTCACTAGTTGCTATTGCGTGTTTATTATCTAGAATAGTTTGATAATAATTATATCTTGTATGATGATTTGACAAAAAAACTCCTTATACTTATGACTTAATTTAATTTCTAAAAATAAAAAAGGGAAATATAATAAATTTAAATACTATAATTAACTTTATAGCCTAATTAATAACAATGAATTCTTATCTAACACAACTCATAAGGAGCTAATAATGACAAGAGAAGCAGTGATAGTTTCAACAGCAAGAACAGGACTCGCAAAATCTGGGCGAGGTGGTTTTAACATAACACATGGAGCCGCTATGGCTGGCCATGCCGTTAAACATTCTATTGAAAGAGCAAAATTAGATCCCAATGAAATTGAAGATGTGATTATGGGTTGTGGTACGCCAGAAGGAGCAACAGGACAAAACGTTGGAAGGCTTGCTGCTATTTGGGCAGGGTGTCCAGTTACAACATCTGGTGTAACGGTTAACAGATTCTGTTCATCAGGGCTTCAAACTATAGCGATGGCAGCTGGAAGAGTTATAAATGAAGGGGCACAGGCAGTCGTTGGTGCAGGAGTAGAGTCAATTTCTTTAGTTCCAATGCAAGGTATTAATTTTAACAATATTACAGAAGAGAAATTAATGGAGAGTTATCCAGCATTATGGATGCCTATGATTGAAACAGCAGATATAGTAGCAAAGAGATATAATATCTCACGTGAGGCTCAGGATGAATATTCCCTACAAAGTCAGCAACGAACAGCCGCAGCTCAAGATGCAGGATTGTATAAAGATGAAATAGTAGCTATGGAAACAAAAATGAAAGTTGTTGATAAAGAAAGTGGTGAAGAGAGCATTGTCGATTATACAGTTGATAAAGATGAGTGTAATAGACCTTCAACCACTTTGGAAGGCCTCTCACAACTAAAACCAGTTCGTGGCGATGAGCATTTTATTACCGCAGGAAATGCATCTCAATTATCCGATGGTGCAGCTTCAGTAGTTGTAATGGATTCAAAATTAGCTGAACAAAAAGGGCTTGAGCCTCTTGGTGCATTCAGGGGTTTTGCTGTTGCAGGTTGTGAGCCTGATGAAATGGGTATTGGCCCAGTATTTGCGATCCCTAGGCTTTTAGAAAGAAATAATTTAACAATAGACGATATTGATTTATGGGAGCTTAACGAAGCTTTTGCAAGTCAGACGCTTTATTGTCGTGATAAGTTAGGTATTGATAATGAAAAATTAAATGTGAACGGAGGCTCAATAGCAATTGGACATCCTTTTGGAATGACCGGTGCTCGATTAGTTGGACATATTCTTCTTGAAGGTAAAAGAAGAAAAGCAAAAAATGTTGTTGTCACAATGTGCATTGGTGGCGGAATGGGTGCAGCAGGTCTGTTCGAAGTCTTTAATTAAGGCTCTCTTGAAGTTTGAATAACAAGCTTACCCTGATTTTCACCTGTGAATAATTTATTTACTGCATCGGGGGCATTTTCAATGCCCTCGACAACATCAACTTTATACTTAATTTTACCTTCAGCAATCCATTGACCAAGTGTTTGAAGACATTCCTCAAATTGATTAGCAAAATCTGAAACTAAAAAGCCAGTAACAGTAAGAGTTTTCATTAATATATTTCTATACATTTTTGGACCAGTGGATGACCAATCATTGTACATTGAGATTAATCCACAAACAGGTATCCTTCCAAATTTATTCATTAACGTTAATGCTGCATCAAGTGTATCACCGCCAACATTATCAAAATAAATATCAATACCATTAGGACATGCTGCTTTTAATGCATCAAAAATATTTTCCTTTTTATAATTAATTACTCTATCAACGCCCAATTCATTTTTAAGCCAATCGCATTTCTCGTCTGATCCTGCAATAGCAACAACATTACATTCTTTTATTTTTGCGATTTGACAAACTATTGAACCTACTGCTCCAGCAGCTGCTGAAACAACTACAGTCTCTCCCTTCTGAGGCTTCCCTATATCAAGTAAACCAAAGTATGCTGTAGGTCCTGTAAAACCCAGAACAGAAATAAAAGCCGTAAGTGGTAGACCAGTTTCTATTGGTAATTTTATGACATCATTGCCTGGTACAATAAAATATTCCTGCCAACCTCCATGCATCCCACCCTGGATAATATCACCAACAGAAACATCTTTTGTTTTTGATTCTTCTACGATAGCAATAGATCCACCAGCTCTCATAATATCACCAATCTCTACTGGTTCCATGTATTGATCAACATCTGACATCCAAATTCTATTTGTAGGATCCAATGAAAAATATATCGTCCTGGCAAGGACCTCGTTATCATTAATTTGTGGAATTTCTTCTTCAACAAGACTTAGATCGCTATTCTTGATTTCGCCTACAGGTCTTTTGTTTAGACGCCATGATTTAAATGTATGATTTGAATTTGACAAAATTGACCTCCAAACAAGTAATTGATAGCTTCAACTTTTGTTATTTTTTTCTTAAAATGTCAAAAAAAACAAAAAAAAATAACTTTTTTGTTTTTTCTTTATTGACCTACAGAACGAACAGGATACTATATTTTGTGTTAGGTAACGTTATATACTCTATTTGTAGTAAAATTTACTTAAAAAATAGGAAGCCAAAAACAAACGTATATAACGCCCTAAATATTATTTAAATTGCCGTTACAAGCAATAATGCAACATTTGTTGTAGAGAGAGCCTGACTCTCTCAAAAAAATGAAGGGATAAAAGATGCTTATGAATAAACCAGAAAAAATTGAACAAAATAAAGAAAAGAAGACTCCTACTCCTGTGATTTCTGGTTATACTAAAGAGGAGATGGAAGAGATTTATTCATTTGCACAATCAAAAATTGGTGAAAAACCACCTGCTGAGTTATCAGAGCAGCCACGCATTGATTTTAAAATTAATGATAGAGCAGTTCAACATAAAGGTAAGGGTTTTAGGGTTAAAATAGATCCATCTAGAGACTCACTTTTAACAGATTTTGGTAGAGAAACACTTGAAGACAGATATTTAATGCCTGGCGAGTCCTTTCAGGATCTATTTGCACGTGTTGCTTCATATTATGGTGATAATCAAGAGCACTCGCAGCGTCTTTATGATTATATATCACAGCTATGGTTTATGCCTTCAACACCAGTTCTTTCAAACGGCGGCACTGGAAGAGGACTTCCAATATCATGCTTCCTAAATGAAGCAAGTGATAGCCTAGGTGGAATTGTAGATCTATGGACAGAAAATGTATGGCTTGCTTCAAAAGGCGGCGGAATCGGTTCTTATTGGGGTAACCTAAGATCAATTGGTGAGCCTATTGGTGGAGTTGGAAAAACTAGTGGAATAGTTCCTTTTATCAGAGTTATGGACTCTTTAACTCTAGCCATCAGTCAAGGCTCGTTAAGAAGAGGATCAGCTGCAGTTTATCTACCTATTGATCATCCTGAAATTGAAGAGTTTATTGAAATAAGAAGACCTACCGGTGGTGACCCAAATAGAAAGGCCCTAAATCTTCACCATGGCATACAGCTTACCGATGCATTTATGAGAGCTGTCGAAGAAGATGCAGACTGGGATTTGAGAAGTCCACATGATCAATCCGTACAAAAGACTGTTTCTGCACGTTCTTTGTGGATTAGAATGTTAACCGCAAGAATCGAAACAGGTGAGCCATATTTAGTTTACAAAGATACAGTTAATAACCTCAGACCAGAGCAACAAAAACTTGCAGGGTTAGAAATTAAAACCTCAAATCTATGTAGTGAAATTACTTTGCCAACAGGTATAGATCACCATGGAGAGAACCGAACGGCTGTATGTTGCTTGTCTTCAGTAAATATTGAGAAATTCTTTGAATGGGAGAACGAGAAAGATTTTATACCTGATATTATGCGTTTTTTAGATAACGTTCTTCAAGACTTTATAGATAATGCACCGGAAACAATGAAGAGTGCTGCCTATGCAGCAACTCGAGAAAGATCAGTCGGTTTAGGTGTGATGGGACTTCATTCTTTCTTTCAAGAAAATAATGTTCCTTGGGAAAGTGCAGTAGCAAAATCTTGGAATAAGAAAATATTTAATCATATAAAAGCAGGTGCTGATCAGGCATCAATAGACCTTGCTAAAGAAAAAGGTCCTTGCCCTGACGCAGAAGAATACGGGATAATGGAGCGCTTTTCAAACAAGACAGCGGTAGCTCCAACAGCTTCAATATCAATTATTTGTGG
>Ga0208130_1000407_pt1 | contig 22714 bp, 21 predicted proteins | sample ETNtaG_31_FD_185771 | JGI IMG/M metagenome (GOLD analysis project Ga0208130, IMG submission 185771) | Marine microbial and viral communities from oxygen minimum zone, Eastern Pacific Ocean - ETNP201310SV78 (SPAdes) (version 2) | ecosystem: Environmental > Aquatic > Marine > Oceanic ...
AAAAGCATAAAATGAAATACCCGCATTCTGCATATATACAGATGTCGCATAATCCAAATAAAAAACTACCTCAGCACTATAATTACAAATATCAATTGTTTCTAATGTTGCATTTGGATCCCAATTATCAGCTTGAGGATCTGTACATCCTAAAATATATACACAAGTACCGTCGTCATAATCAGCTAATACATTATAATTTTCAGCTATTGGATCCGTACAACCACCTGTTCTACTTTCTTCACACGAAAAGAAAACAATTGAAACTAAAAAAACTAACAATAATTTTTTCATAATAAATATCTAAATTTGATACCAATAACCCTCGACCCAATAAAATCCATTTGGTGTAATTTCCCAATAACCTTCACTCCAGTACCAATCAGATCTTTCTCTTTCCCAATATCCATCAACCCAAACATAGTTAAAGCCGTTCCATGCCCAAGCTCCTGCAATCCAGAAAAATCCAGGTCTTTTTAAAGTAGGTCTTTTGATATATACTGGTCGTCTTGGTTTTTTTACAACTACGTGATTTATATTTCTATTTAAATTTACCGCTGATGATATTACTCTTGGCTTATTTGGTCTTTTTTTAGTCTTAACGACAGGCCTCTTATTTGTCTTAACAACAGGCCTCTTATTTGTCTTAACAACAGGCCTCTTATTTGTCTTAACAACAGGTCTTTTATTTGTTTTAAAAACTTTATTATTAGCTCTAACTCTTACTTTTTGTGCAGAACAAATAGAAAATGTAAAAACAATTAACAGACTTGTTACTAAATATTTCATTTTACTCATAGTTATCTTTTTTCAAATTTACAATTATTTTAATAAAACGTGAAATTTTTAATATTAGTATAAATAATTTTATTCACTCAAAAGATCAAACAGATCATCTAAGTTAGGAGTTAGTATCATTTCAATCCTTCTATTAGCACTTCTTCCTTCAGAGGTATTGTTACTACTTATAGGAACAAACTCGGCTTTACCAGCTGCAGTTAGTTGATCAGGTTTTAGAAGCTTATTTTGCAGCATTATTTTAATTACACTAGTTGATCTCATTACACTTAGATCCCAATTGTCTTTGAGCTGTCCTCTATTATATGGAATACTATCCGTATGGCCTTCAACAATAATATCTAAATCAGATTGTAAAGCTAAAACATCAGATAATTTTTTTAAGGCTAATTTTCCTTCTTCATTTATTTCATACTTGCCTGATGCAAATAATAATTGTTCTTCTAGAGAAATATATACCTTGCCATTTTTTTGCACAACAGTAAGTCCCTCTCCTTCTAATCCAACAAGTGCATTTGAAATACTATTTTTTAAAGAACTAACTATTGAATCTTTTTTACTTATTAATTTTTCTAACTCCAAAACTCTTTGCGATCTTAAACGTAACTCATCTTGAGCATTTATAAGCTCCGCTTCTTTAGTTTCTAATGATGAAGAGATTTTATTTAATTTATCTTCTTTTGAATACAAATCTGTTCTAGATTGGTCAAGCTGTTCTAGTAGATTTTTAATTTCTCTAGCTTTTTCTGAACTTGATCTTGTACTACTTGAAACGAGTAAGTCATACGTATTTTGTAAATCTTCATGCTTGCTTTGTAACAATGAATATGAGTTTCTTATATCAACTGAATCTGATTTTAGATTACTTAATTTTTTCTTGTTTTTATTTATTTCATTTTCCTTAAATGATATTTCATTTTCTAGTTTTAATAGTTTCTTGTTATTTTGAATTATATTTTTCTTATTAGTTTCGTTTTCTTCAATTAAATCGTTATGTATTTTGGGTGTTACGCAAGAAAACATTAACAATATTGAAAATGCAGTAAATAAACTTAAATATCTCATAAAATATATTTTTTCAAATTTAATAACGATAACAAAAGATTATTTGATTAAAAATAATATTTTTCAACATCAAGAAATTAAAAACATTCTAATAATTTTTAATATAATATTTATCTTTATATTTTTATAATCTGAAAATGAAAAAAATTAAAAACTATTTTTTTAAAGGACTATTATATTTTGTTCCTGTTGGAGCATTGATATGGATTGTTATTAAATCATATGTTTTGCTTAACGGTATTATAGGTAAATTTCTTCCTGAAAACTTTCAATTTTTAGGCATAATTATATTAGCCTTATTAATTACTTTAATTGGTTATCTAGGTAACTTAATTATTGAAAGTCCTATTAATTCTTTTTTTAAAAAAATCTTAGAAAAAGCACCTCTTTTAAAAACTGTTTATTCATCTGTAAAAGATTTAATGAGTACGTTTATGGGTGAAAAGAAAGGATTTCAACAAGCTGTTTTCGTCAAACTATTTGATAATTCTAATATTGAAAGAATAGGCTTTATAACTAATGATGATTTACAATCAATAAATATTAATGAAGGTCGAGTATTAGTTTATATTCCTCATTCATATAACTTCTCAGGAAACTTATTTGTTGTTGAAAAAAAATATATTACCCCGATTAATGCTCCCTCTAGTGAAGTAATGAAACTCATTGTTTCAGGTGGAGTAGCTGAATTTAATAAATTTGATAAATAATAATAAATGAAAAAAATATATTTAACATTAATTTTATCCTTTTTTGTTGCAACTATTTATGCTCAAAATCCAGGAGACACTATAATTGTACAAACATTCGACTACAGTATGACCTATGGAAATGCATGGGATGGTACTGTTAGAGATACAACAGCTTATTTCCCTAATAATCCTAACTTATCATTTGAAAAAATTATAATGGCATATAGTATGCGATGTAGAAATGGACTAGTTAATACATCAGGTGGAAATAGTGTAGCTTGCGGTGAATGGGACTATAGTTGTCATACCTATATAGATGATTCGACCAGAATAGATTCAATAATGTATAAAATAGTAAGTCATGAAATTAGCAACTTTAGTGGTTCTAATTACAACTACAGTGTTAATCCTACTTATACTTATATTCAAAATATTAATGGTAGTTATGATACTACTATGATAATTCCTGATACAATTCTTCAATATAACATTATTTCAAATCCATCTAGCTTAATTAATGATATAATTGACACAACAACTTTTATTTATTGGTCACCTTTCAACTACACTTATGATTCGATAGGAAATGTAATAAATATTGATACATTAATTTCAGGAACAATAAATATAGGTGAATTAACATATTATAAAAGATATCCAATGAAGTTTCAAATAATGTCTTTTGTAACTCCATATGGAATTAATTTAGATCTTGGACCTGAAGGAAAAACCTGGTATTTTGATTTGACAGATTATGCTCCAATATTTAAAGGACCTAAGAGAATTACGGTTAGTGGAGGTGGACAATGGCAAGAAGATATGGATATTAAGTTTTTATTTATTGTTGGAACACCTCCAAGAGATGTAATTGATATGCAGCAGATATGGAGGCCTCAATCAAAAGGCTATAGTTCAATTATGAATAATTCTGCATTTGAACCCAGAGATGTTTTAATGAATCCTAATGCTTCATCTTATAAATTAAAAAGTGTTATTACTGGACATGGCCAAGAAGGTGAGTTTATTCCAAGAAACCATTACTTGAACATTGATGGCGGAACACAAGACTATGTTTGGCAAGTATGGACACCTTGTGCTGGAAACCCTGTATACCCTCAAGGAGGAACGTGGATATATGACAGAGCAGGATGGTGTCCAGGACAAGCTTCTGATTTAAAAGAAATTGATATAACAAATTTGGTAAGTCCATCTCAAATTCATAATATTGATTATGGAGTTGTAAGTGCTGGAGGAACATCAAACTATTGGGTCAGTAATCAATTAGTTAGTTATGGTCAAGCTAACTTTTCATTAGATGCTGCAGTAGTTGACATTTTATCTCCAAGCAATGAGGTTAAAGATTCAAGACAAAACCCCATATGTAGTAAACCTAAAATTATCATTCAGAATACCGGAAATACAACATTGACATCATTAAAAATAGAATATTGGATAAATAATGAGCCAAATCCAAGTTCATATACTTGGACAGGAAATCTTGAATTTTTAGAAAAAGAAAATATCGAACTCCCAATTAGCACTTCGTTTTGGAATTCAATTGATTACAATCAGGGTGAAGTACTTGGAGAAGTAATTACATTTGAAAATGTAATTAGTGACAATACATTTTATGTTAGCATTTCAAACCCTAATAATACTAATGATGGTTACCAATATAACAATTCCATGTCTAAAAAATTTACTCCTGCACCAAAATATCCAAAAGTGTTTACATTTTGGTCGCAAACAAATAATGGTACAATTGGTGGTGTTTCAGAAACATCATGGGAAATAATTGATAGTCAAAATAATCCTGTTTACTCTTGGAGCAATTTACCGCCCAACACACAATTTAAAGATACTATTAACTTGAATGATGGATGTTACACTTTTAAAGTTACTGATATTGATAACGATGGTTTAGATTTTTGGGGGAATAATGATGGGGGAGGTATGTTGAGATTTAGAAGACTGCAACCCTTCATTGACACCTCAGCGACACCTTGGACATATCATAACTGGTTTAAAACTTTTGAGCTTGATTTTGGATCGTTTATTCATCATGAGTTTTTGATTGCATCAAATCCTCTTAATATCTCTGATAACCTAAAGGAGAATATTAATATCTATCCAAATCCTACAAATGAAAATTTTATTATTGAAGGCTACATTGGAAATAATTCAACATTATTAATCATTGATCAGATGGGTAAAATTATTTACTCTGAAAAAATCAATTCACATTTTATTAGAAAAAGTATAGATTTTAAAAAATATTCCTCTGGATTTTACACTATTAAAATTAAAAATCCTACAGGTGAAATTTATAAAAAGATAGTAAAACAATAATGAAATATTGCAATTCGTTAACTTCATTTTCTCGATTTAAAACTCGAGAAGTGGTTGTTGGTAAGTTTGGTTTTGGGGGAATTAATCCTATCAGGGTACAGTCAATGACTACTACTAATACAATGGATACTATTGCAACTGTTGAAGAATCTATCAGGATGATTAAAGCTGGTTGTGAACTAGTTAGAATAACAGCTCCAAGTAAGAAAGAAGCAGAGAACTTAAAAAATATTAAAGCTGAATTAGTAAAAAGAGGTTACACTACTCCTATTGTAGCAGACATTCATTTTACACCTAATGCCGCTGAGATTGCTGCAAAATTAGTAGAAAAAGTCAGAATTAATCCAGGTAATTATGCTGATAAAAAAAAGTTTGAAGAAATAGTGTATACAGATAAATCTTATGAAGATGAACTTACAAGAATCCAAGAAAAATTTCTTCCTTTAGTAAAGATTTGCAAAAAAAATAACACAGCCATGAGAATTGGTACCAATCATGGTTCACTATCTGACAGAATTCTAAGTAGATATGGTGATACTCCAAAAGGAATGGTAGAGTCTGCTATGGAATTTTTAAGAATTTGTCAAGAACAAGACTTTCATGACATAATATTATCGATGAAGGCATCAAACACTAGAGTTATGGTACAAGCATATCGAATGTTAGTATATGAAATGATTAAAGAAAATATGAACTATCCAATACATTTAGGAGTTACAGAGGCTGGCGAAGCTGAAGATGGTAGAATAAAATCAGCTGTTGGAATTGGTTCACTACTTGCTGATGGAATTGGTGATACTATAAGAGTTTCTTTAACTGAACCGCCTGAAGAAGAAATTCCAGTAGCAGAAAAACTTCTTGCTAATTTTGATGGCATTGAAAATCATTCTCTTATTAAAGATATAAAAAAATACCCTATTAATCCTTTCGAATATAAGCGTAGAAAAACAAAAACAATACTGAATATTGGAGGAAGAAATGTCCCCATTGTTAAAGCAGATTTTTCGTTAAAACAAAAAATTACTCCTGCCTCTTTGTTTTCATTGGGTTATAGCTACTCAGTTCCTTTAGATAAATGGCATATTTCTGATATGGCTGCTGATTATTTGTTTGTTGGTGATCACGAACTTGATTTTGCAGTTCCTGGAACATTAGGAGTTATATACAATTATAACAGTTGGAAAAAACATAAAAAAGGATACCCATGTATGAATGCTAAAGAATATTCAACCTCAAAAGAAAGATCTAGTGTTCTTAATTTTATCTATGTCTATTTATCTGACCTTACTGAAAAAATAAAAAATAAACTCAAATCAGACGATACAGCTGTTATAGTAATTGATACTTTTAATAAGAATGGAATAGCTGAACAAAGAAAATTATTTGTTGATTTAATTAATGAAAAAATTGACTGTCCTGTTGTTATTAGACGAGGATATAAAAACTTATCTTATGAAGATTTACAACTAAACTCTTCATCTGATATAGGCGCTTTATTAATTGATGGTTTAGGAGACGGCATATCTGTTAAAGCTGAAAACTGCACTTCATCTCAAAATGTTAATTTACTTTCTTTTGGAATATTACAAGCAACTCGAACACGTATTTCTAAAACTGAATATATTTCTTGTCCATCATGTGGTAGAACACTTTTTGATTTACAAGAAACTACCGCCAAAATTAGAAAAGTTACTGATCATTTGAAAGGGGTTAAAATTGGAATTATGGGTTGTATTGTTAATGGGCCCGGAGAAATGGCAGATGCTGATTACGGTTATGTTGGAACAAGACCTGGAAAAATTACATTGTATAAAGAAAAAGAAATTGTTGAGAAGAATATTGACGAGGATTTAGCAGTTGAGGCATTAATTAACTTAATTAAAAAGCATGGAGATTGGGTTGAGAAAAAAATATAATGATTAAAATTGAAAATTTACATAAATCTTATCCAATTGGAGATAACACTTTACATGTCCTAAAAGGAATTAATTTAAATATCAATGAAGGAGAACTTGTAGCAATTATGGGCTCTTCAGGTTCTGGTAAATCAACCCTATTGAATATTATAGGTATGCTAGATAATTATGATGAAGGATCATACATTTTAGATGAAATTTTAATAAAAAACTTAAATGAAACTAAAGCTGCACAGTATCGTAATAAGTTTTTAGGCTTTATTTTTCAATCATTCAACTTAATTAATTACAAAACAGCTATAGAAAATATTGCCCTACCACTTTATTATCAAGGTATTACAAGAAGTGAAAGAAATAAGATTGCATTAGAATACCTAAAAAATGTTGGTCTGGAAAACTGGGCTAATCATCTTCCAAATGAATTATCTGGAGGACAAAAACAAAGGATTGCAATTGCAAGGGCATTAGCCGCTAAACCTAAAGTCCTTTTAGCAGACGAGCCAACCGGGGCGCTTGATTCAAAGACATCCGAAGAAGTCATGCAATTGATAAAAAAAATTAATGATGAAGGGAAAACAATTCTTGTTGTTACACACGAACAAGATATAGCAAACATGTGCAATAGAATTATTAAATTAAAGGACGGTATCATAACTAAAGATAAAAACAATAACTAACATGTTTAATAAAGATACTTGGCAAGAAATTTTTGATACTATTAAAAAAAATAAACTTCGAACATTTCTTTCAGGCTTCACCGTCGCAATTGGAATTTTAATTTTTATTATCCTTTATGGATTAGGAAATGGGTTAGAAACAAGCTTTTCTAAATTCTTTACCGATGATCAAGTTAATACAATTAGAGTATATCCAAGTAAGACATCTATTCCATATCGTGGATTTGAATCAAATAGACAAATTATATTTAAAAATTCTGATTTAGAAGATCTTAAAAATAAATTTAAAAATCAAGTTGAAGATGTTGTTGTTAGGAACTCCTATTATTCACTAATAACATATCAAAATAAATACAACAATTACCAAATAAGAGCAGTTTCTCCTGGTCATAAAGAAGCAGAAAAAACAATAATTATGCGTGGCAGGTATTTAAATGAAGGGGATGTTTTCAACAAAAAAAAACATATAGTTATAGGAAGATTAGTTGAACAAGATCTATTTGATGGAAAAAATTCATTAGGCAAATATATTACTGAAAATGGCAGAAGCTGGAGAATTGTAGGAGTCTTTCAAGATGAAGGTGGTGATCGAGAAGAACGAACACTATATGTACCTTATACTACTAGGCAACAAATTACAAATACTGATGAGATTGATCAAATGATTGTTGTATATAATAAAAATATGAGCTATAAGAATTCGTTATATTTAGAAAGTAAAATTGAAAAATATTTAAAAAATCAAAAAGTGATCTCTCCTAATGATAATAGAGGTATTTATTTAAGTAATACTGGTGAAGAACAAGAAAACTCTAGAAAGTTTGCTACTGTCTTAAATATTATAATCTCATTTATTGGCATTGGAACACTAGTTGCTGGAGTAATCGGAATAAGTAATATAATGGTATTTGTTGTTAAAGAAAGAACAAAAGAAATTGGTATAAGAAAAGCAATTGGAGCTACTCCTAAGAGTATTATATTAATGATTCTTCATGAGTCTATTTTTATTACTATTGTATCTGGCTACATAGGACTTATTTTAGCAATTTTTATACTAAATAGCATTGGAGACAGTTTAATGGTAAAATATTTTATTTCAAGCCCATATATTGAGACTCATCATGCTATTTGGTCAACTGTTATTCTAATATTTTTTGGGGCTTTAGCCGGCTACCTTCCTGCAAGAAGAGCTGCAAAAATTAAACCTATTGTAGCATTACAGCAAGATTAATTTATGACAATTTTTGACAAAGATACATGGCAAGAAATATTTGGTTCGATTGGACAAAACAAATTACGTACAGTAATAACTATAATTGGTGTTTTATGGGGTATCTTTTTATATATTTTACTTTCAGGAATTGCTAAAGGAGTTGACAATGGTTTTGAACAAAGGTTCGAGAGAATTTCATCAAACAGTTTATTTGTTTGGACACAAAACACAAGTATTCCATATTCAGGCTTTAAAATTGATCGAAAATGGAATATTAAATTAAAGGATGTTGAAAGACTGAAAATGGAAATTCCTGAAATTAAACATGTTGCCCCAAGAATCCAGAAAGGAAATTGGGGTTCACAAGGTGCAAGTGTAACAAATGGTCCAAGAAATGGAACATATAATATTTACGGTGATTATCCAATTTTAAAAGTTGTGTCCCAAAAAGATATTTATGATGGCGGTAGATTCATCAATCAACTAGATATTAAAGAAGAAAGAAAAGTATGTGTGATTGGAGAGCGGACCAAAAAAGAACTATTTTCAGATGATATAAATCCTATTGGTAAGTATATAAATATTAATAATATATACTTTAAAGTAATTGGAATACATAAATATGTTGACGAAGGAGGAGGTAGTTTTGCAGATGATGGAGATATTCATGTTCCTTTTTCAACATTTAAGAGGTTATATAATACTGGTGATATAGTTGGTTTTTTACTAATTGCAGGATTTGATGATGTAGATATTTTGAAAGTTGAAAGAAAGGTTAAAAACTTATTAAAAAAAATTCACAGTGTTCACCCAAAAGACGAAAGAGCTATTGGTGCATTTAACTTAGGAGCATTATTCACAAGAATTAAAAATTTTGCAAACGGGATGTCATTTATTTCGCTTGTAATTGGAATTGCAACAATAATTGCAGGTGTTATAGGTATTGGAAATATATTATTAATATCTGTCAAAGAAAGAACCAAAGAAATAGGAATTAGAAGAGCTATTGGTGCTAGTCCTAATCATATTAGAAAGCAGATAATACTAGAGTCAGTTTTTTTAACAGTTCTAGCGGGTATTATTGGTATTATTCTTGGAGCATTTGTTTTATATATTATTAATATTGCAACACAAAATCTAGAAGATATTCCATTTACAAATGCCACTGTTCCTTTAAATTATATATTTGCAGCACTTTTAATGATGATTGGGCTTGGAACATTAATAGGTTTTGTTCCAGCAGAAAAAGCAATAAGTATAAGGCCAATTGATGCGCTTAGAGATGAATAAAAAAACAAAAAAATGAAGTATTTAAAAAAGGTTATTGTGTTATTTTTAGTACTAGCAGTAGTATTTGCAACGTTATTTTTTATTAAATCAAATAAAAAAGATATTACTGAATATAAAACTATACAGCTACAAAAACAAACTATTGAAACTAAAATAGTAGCAACTGGAAAAGTAGTTCCGAAAGATGAAGTAGAAATTAAACCTCAAATTCCAGGTATTATAGATAAAATTTTAGTTAATGAAGGAGATGAAGTTAAAGCTGGTGATTTATTAGCAATCATCAAAGTAGTTCCAGATGAGCAGGCATTAAATAATGCTGAAGGACGCCTTAAAAATGCTGAAATTGTATTGAATAATGCCGAAATAGAATATTTCAGAAATAAAAAATTATTTAACCAAAGCATAATTTCAGAACAAGCATTTAATAATATTGAATTACAATATAATCAAGCACAACAAAATTTAACTAATGTAGAAAATGATTTGCAGATAATTAAATTAGGCTCTACCGAAGGATCTAGCATAGCTAATACTAATGTTAGAGCGACAGTCTCAGGTACAATTTTAGAAATACCTGTAAAAAAAGGTGACCAGGTAATTCAAGCTAACACTTTCAATCAAGGAACTACAATTGCAACTATTGCAAATTTAAATATTATGATTTTTGAAGGTAAGGTTGATGAGGGAGAAGTAAGTAAGCTAGAAAAAAATATGGATTTAATAATCACTCTTGCTGCAATCGAACAAAAGTTTTATCCAGCCAAATTAGTCTTTATTGCGCCTAAAGGTATTGATCAGGCCGGTGCTGTTCAATTTAAAATTGAAGGAGAGGTTTTTCTTGACGATGAATATATTGTTAGAGCAGGCTACAGTGCTAATGCAACAATTATTACAAACAAAAAGATTAATGTAAATGCATTACCTGAGGCTGTGATACAATATGATTTAAAAACCAAAGAGCCATATGTTGAAATTGAAACTAGCAAACAAAATTTTATCAGAAAAAATATTGCAACTGGAATATCTGACGGAATAAATATTGAAATTATTTCTGGAGTTGAAAATGAGGACAAAATCAAAATATGGGATATTACAAAACCTAATAAAATTTCTAAATGGTAAGTAAAAAAAATCTATTTTACTTATTACTTTTAACAATTTATACTCTAAAGAGTGTAAAAGGACAGGAGATTTATACTCTGAAAGAATGCGTTTACAGGGGAATAGAACAAAACATTTCAATTAAAAACTCTTTAATTGATCTAAAATTAAGTGAAGCAGACAGATTAAGTGTTATAGGTGATTTTTTACCAAATATTAATATAAGTTCTAACAATTCCTGGAGTAGTGGATTAACACAAGATATAACTACAGGACTTTTTGCTGATCAAATTCTTCAATCAGCCAATGGCTCCTTAAATATTGGGGTGGATCTCTACAATGGCTTGTCTAATATCAAGAATCTACAAAGAGCTAATCTTGTTAAACAATCTAATAAGTTACAAACCGAAAAGATTAAAGAAGATATTGCTCTTTTGATTGTAAACTCATACTTGCAGATTTTATTTAATAATGAAAATGTAAATATTCAAAATAGACAGTTAAATGTTGCTGAAGAAGAATTAAATATCGCTAAAGAAAAATATATAAGTGGAATAATATCTAAAGGTGATCTATTAGAAATTGAAGCTAACTTGGCGAAAAAGGAAGAAAATTTAATTAATGCGAAAAACAATCTTATTTTATCAAAAATTTCGTTAGGACAAATTTTATTAATTGATGATATTTCAAACTTTGATATAAATTATGATGAATTCGAATTACCAAATTCAATTATACTTACAAAAGATCCGCAAGATATATTTAAAACTGCTCTTAATGAAATAAGTGATGTTAAAATTGCTGAGAAAAATCTTCAAATTGCAAAAAAAAATAAAGAATTAGCATACACCATGATTCAACCATCGATCAACGCATTTTATTCTTATAATTCAAGAGTTTTATTTGATAATTCTGAGTCAATAAAAACTCAATTTGATGAAAATATTGGAAAAACATATGGTTTGCAATTATCAATACCCATTTTTAATAATTTGAATACTCAAACTAGTATTAAAAAAAGCAAATTAAATATTATTAAATCTGAAAATTTATTACAACAGGCAAAACTTGATTTAGAAAACTTAATCTATCAATCATTAAAAAATGCAAAAGGATCTTCTAAAACATTTGAAGCTTCCGTTAAAACTTTTCAAGCAAGAGAAACAGCATATGATTATGCTAAAGAAAGATTTAAAAATGGATCCATAAACACATTAGATTTTTTACAAATCCAACAACAATATGAAAATGCTCAATCTGAACTAATCAAAAGCAAATACGATTATATATTTAAAATAAAGGTTTTAGAGTTTTATTGTGGAATTGAACTTTAAATACCTATTTGACAATAATTTTACTAGCTACCATTTTAGCCTTTTTAACTAACTCTTCAACATCATTAATTCCATAAGCTAAAGCAACACCCATTCTTCTATATGGTCTAGTTTTTGGTTTTCCGAAAATCCTAAAATCTGTATCTTGAATTATTGAGGCTTGTTCTAATCCAACATAATTAGGATATGAATTATTTTTTTCGCTAGCAAGTATTACCGCTGATGCTCCATTATTTAAATGTTTTATTTCATTAATTGGAATTTCTAAAATGGCTCTAGCATGAAGCTCAAATTCATTAAAGTTTTGAGTTTTAGCTAAAGTTACCATACCTGTATCATGAGGTCTTGGAGAAAGTTCAGAAAAAAATATTTCATTCTGCTTTATAAAAAACTCAACACCCCATATGCCGTTTCCACCGAGAGACTTGGTGATTTTATTTGAAATATAGCATGCTTCATTTAGTAATTCTTGTTTCATTGTTTTAGGTTGCCAGCTTTCTTGATAATCTCCTCTTTCTTGTCTGTGTCCAATTGGAGGGCAATACAATGTGTTTCCATTTTTTTGGGTTATTGTTAACAAAGTAATTTCATAATCAAATTTAATAAACTCTTCTACAATTACCTCCATCAAATCTCCTCTAGATCCTTTTAAAGCATAATCCCATGCTATTCTGACATCATTTTCATTTTTTATTACAGATTGCCCCTTACCAGAGCTCGACATTAAAGGTTTAACTACACAAGGTATTCCACATTTTTTTACAGCTGTTTGAAACTCTGAATATGTTGACGCATAGCTATATTTTGCTGTTTTTATTTGAAGATCTATTGCTGCAAGATCTCTAATTGCTTTTCTATTCATAGTGAAGTTTGCTGCTTTAGCAGATGGAACAATTTTATATCCTTGTTTTTCATAATCATAAAATCTTTCAGTACGAATTGATTCTACCTCTGGAACAATTATATCTGGATTGTGCATATCTACTATTTCATCTAGCATAACACCATCAAGCATGTCTATAACTTCATACTCATGAGCAACTTGCATTGCGGGGGCATTTTCATAAGAATCAACAGCGATAACATATTGCCCTAATCTTTGAAATGCAATAACTAATTCTTTTCCAAGTTCTCCTGATCCTAATATCAAAATTTTTTTTCTCATCTATAATAAAAAGTTAAAGTAATTTACAGAAATTTAAATTAAATAAATCCAATGCGTTTAAAATTTTAGTTTAATTTTTAGAGTTTAATTTCATAATATATTTACCGATTATATCATGTTCAATATTAACAACTGTTCCTTTTTGAAAATACTTAAAATTTGTATGTTTCCAAGTATATGGAATAATTGCAACACTAAAACTATCATCTTTAGCCTCAACAATTGTTAGACTTACCCCATTAACACATATAGAACCTTTGTTTACCATTACATTTTGATTTTTTTCAAATTCAAAATCTATTAAATACGAGCCTTCTTGTTCAACAATGCTTTTACATGTTGCTATATGATCAACATGACCTTGAACTAAATGGCCATCTAATCTATCACTTAACTTCATACTTCTTTCCAAGTTTATACTATCATTAAGTTTTAAATTTGATAAATTAGATTTTTGTAACGTTTCTCTAACTGCTGTTACTGTATAATTGTCATTTTGGATTTCCACAACTGTTAGGCATACACCATTATGAGATACGCTTTGATCAATCTTTAATTCATTAGTAATATTTGAAGCACAAGTAATATGCAGGTTTTCTTTATCTTTATTTAAATCTATGACTGTTGCAATATCTTCAATAATTCCTGTAAACATAATTAATAATTTATTTTTTGTTCAACCATTTTTGGTATAACTCTGTCTTTGTAAAGTTGAGTTCTCAGTTGAGGGATAAACCCAGCGTCTTCAATACATTTTTGAATTGAATTAGAAGTGAATCTATGTGGTGCTCCTGCTGCAGACACAACATTTTCCTCTAACATAATGGAACCCATATCATTTGCTCCCCCATGCAGGGTTAACTGAGCAGTTTCTGCTCCAACAGTTAACCACGAGGTTTGTATATTTCTAATATTTGGCAGCATTATTCTAGAAATCGCTATTATTTTTAAATATTCATCTTGAGTACATGTATTGTTAATTCCCTTTACTTTTTGTAATAATGTACCATCATCCATAAATGGCCATGGAATAAAAGCTAAAAATCCATTAGTGTTTTTTGGTTTTTTCTTTTGAACCTCTCTAATTCTTATGAGATGATCAAAACGCTCTTCTTTAGTTTCAACATGACCAAACATCATAGTTGCAGAAGTAGTGATATTAAGTTTATGAGCAGCTTGCATTATATCTAACCATTCTTGTCCAGTACATTTTCCTTTAGAAATTAATCTTCTAACTCTATCAGATAAAATTTCTGCTCCTGCACCAGGCATACTGTCCATGCCGGCATTCCTTAATTTTTCAAGCACAAATTCATGTGAATAATTACCTATTTTACATATATGAGCAATCTCAGGAGGGCCTAATGCATGTAATTTTATTTTAGGATAATTTTCTTTTAACGTTTTAAATAGATTAACATAAAATTCAAGCCCCAGATCTGGGTGATGACCACCCTGTAACAGAAGTTGATCTCCTCCATACTTAATTGTCTCTTCAATTTTTTTCTTGTATGTATTTAAATCAGTAATATATACATCTTTATGCTTAGGAACTCTAAAGAAATTACAAAATTTACAATTTGCAATACACGCATTAGTTGTATTTACATTTCTATCAATTTGCCATGTAATTTTATTTGAAGGATGTAAATCTTTTTTGATTTCATTTGCTACCCACATTAGTTCCGATGTTGGAAGATGATCAAATAAATATAAACCCTCTTCGGCTGTTAAGAATTCTTTATTAAGAGCTTTTGAAACAATAGGGTTTTTGTGCATAAAATTGTAATTTTACGCAATCAAAATTACATAATTTTATGAAGATAATACTCAAAAAGAAAAAGTCGTTTACTAAAAAAGATAATTTAATTGTAATAACTTACAAAAACTCTGATTTAGCGAAGTTTAAGCTAATAAAATCTGAAATTGATTTTATAAAAAAATCAAAAAAAGAAATTACTCAAATCAATCAGTATAACAGACAATTATTTATCGTTATTCCCAAAAAAAATACTGATAAAAATAAGCAAGCCGAAAATCTTAGAATGCTTGGATATCAACTATTTAAGAAAGTAGCAGAGTTAACGTCAGTACAAATTATTAATTACCTAAAAATCAATTCTAAGAATAAAAATTTTACATTAAAGATTGCCGAAGGCTTAGCTCTATCAAGCTATCATTTTTTAAAGCATAAGAGCAAGCCTAAAACTAACAACCTAAAGTCAATTTATTTATGTGAAAAAGTTAGCATTAACGATATTTTTGAATTACAAAATATTATAAACGCAGTATTCTTAACTAGAGATTTAGTTAATGAACCTTTTTCTCATTTAACTGCTAAAGACTTAGCTAATTCCTCAAAAAAAATAGGAAAAAAATTTAATATAAAAACAACAGTATTTGATAAAAAGAAAATTGAAAGATTAAAAATGGGTGGCCTTCTTGCGGTTAATAAAGGTAGTTTAGACGAGCCAACATTTACGATAATGGAATGGAAACCAAAAAATGCGAAAAATAAAAAACCAATAATTTTTGTTGGTAAGGGTGTTGTTTATGACACTGGAGGGCTTAGTTTAAAACCTACCGCAAATTCTATGGATCTAATGAAAATTGATATGGGTGGGGCTGGAACTGTTATTGGTGCGATGCAAGCAATAGCCTCTAATAAACTCCCTTATTATGTTATTGGTTTAAATCCTGCAACAGATAATAGGCCTTCAGGAAATGCTTATGCGCCAGGAGACGTAATAACTATGCATAGCGGTAAGACCGTGGAGGTTTTGAATACGGATGCTGAGGGTAGAATGTTGTTAGCAGATGCTTTAAGTTTTGCGAAAAAATATGATCCAAAATTAGTAATTGATTTAGCAACATTAACAGGATCAGCTGTAGCTGCTATTGGAAATTATGGTTTTGTTAGCATGCATAAAGATGCACATAAAGAACATGAGAATCTAAAAACGGTTGGATTCAAAGTTCATGAAAGACTAGCAGAATTTCCATTTTGGGATGATTACGACGAACTTATAAAATCTGATATTGCAGATATAAAAAATTTAGGAGGTCCAAATGCTGGAGCAATAACAGCAGGCAAGTTCTTGTCTAATTTTATTGATTACCCTTGGATTCATATTGACTTATCTTGTGTTTATTCTAAATCTGAATATGGATACAGAGGTAAAGGAGGTACAGGTATGGGTGTTCGTTTATTATATGAATTTATTAAAACTAAAACTAAAAATGAAAATTAAATTAGGTATTACTATTGGTGATTCAAATGGTATTGGAATTGAAATAATACTTAAAACATTTAAAGATAATAGAATTTTAGAGTTTTGTACTCCAATAATTTTTGGTTCAAATGATATATTTTCCCAACACAAAAAAGTTCTGCAAATTCATAACTTTAATTTCAATATAGTAAAAGATATAAGCAAATTAAAACATAATAAAGTTAATTTATTGGAAGTTCTTAAGAGCAATAATAAGGTGAATTTTGGTGAAGCAAATGATAACAGTGGTTATAATGCAATAAATTCTATTGATGCTGCTATTGATGCATGTAAAAAAAATAAAATAGATGCATTAGTAACTGCTCCTATTAATAAATCATCTATACAAAAAAATAAAAGTGATTTTATTGGGCATACTGAATACTTAAAAAATAGTTTTAATGGTGATTCACTTATGATCATGATTAGTGAAATCATGAAAATTGCATGCCTAACAGGACACACATCATTATCCAATGTCAAAAACTATATATCAAAGGAAAATATTATTAAAAATTTATTACTATTTAACCATTGTTTGAAAAATGATTTTGGAAAAATTAAACCTAAAATAGCTGTTTTAGGTTTAAATCCTCACGCTGGTGAAAATGGCATGCTTGGGAGCGAGGAAACTGAAATTATTATTCCAGCAATTAATGACATGAAAGATAGAGGATTATTAGTTTTTGGTCCTTATTCAGCTGATAGTTTTTTTACAAATAAAAATTTATCTTCATTTGATGGTGTTTTGGCAATGTATCATGATCAAGGTCTTATTCCATTTAAAACTTTAGCCTTTGATTCTGGTGTAAATTTTACAGCAGGGTTAGATGTAATCCGAACATCTCCTGTTCATGGTACTGCATTTGATATTGCTGGAAAAGGATTAGCTAATGAAAATTCATTTCGACAATCTGTTTTTTTGGCATGTGAAATTTATAAACAAAGAAAACAATGTAGTTAAACTTAAAAGACAAAAAAAGAAATTATATCACTAAAATTTTTCATTGGAATATATTTATATCTTTGCATTCGTTAAAAATTCATTTATATGAATGATTATCAAATTAAATACAAGAATATTAATACTGGTAAACACTTTTATAAATTTAACATTAACAAATCGTTCTTTAGTTTATTTGACAAATCTGAAATAACTGATGCTGAAATTGAAGCTAATGTTATTTTAGATAAAAAAGGTCACAAAGATATTTTGAACATTGAAATTAGTGGAAATATTAATAATTTATTATGTGATTCATGCTCATCAAAATTATCATTACCGATTTCTTCTAAAACAAGCTTCTTAATTGAATTTACTGATGAAAATAAAACATCATTAGATGATATTATTTATGTGAAAAACAATACAAACAAACTATGTATTAAAGAAATTTTGTTTGAAATGATTATTTTATCTGTACCAAATAAAAGAAAGTGTGCAGTAAAAGAAGATGGGAAAAATAATTGTGACCCAGAAATGTTAAAATTAATAGAAAAATATAGTACTAAAAAGAAGATAGTAGATGACAGATGGCAAGAATTAAAAAAAATAACTTATAAAGTAACTTAAAATATGGCACATCCTAAAAGAAAAATCTCTAAAACAAGAAGAGACAAAAGAAGAACTCACTATAAAGCAAGTGAAAAAACTATTAAAACTTGTCAAGAAACAGGCGAGTCACATTTATATCATCATGCACATGAACATGAAGGAAAACTTTATTACCGAGGAAAGCTAGTTACTTCTAACGCTAAATAAAGATTTGTAGTTTTTAAAAATTACTTTCTTTTATGAAAATTGGCATAGATATCATGGGAGGCGACTTTGCACCCTCCAAAACAATTGAAGGAGCTGTTCTAGCTTTAGAACATTTTCATAATGAAGAAAAATTGTTTTTCTTTGGTAAAGAAGAAGTAATAACTTCTGAACTAAATAAATATAATTTCAACAAAAATTTAATTGAAATTATTCATTGCTCTGAAATAATTGAAATGGGAGAACACCCCACTAAGGCTTTTAAACAAAAATTAGATTCAAGTATTTATAAGGGATTCGAATATCTTGCAAAGAATAAGATAGATACATTTGCATCCGCTGGTAATACTGGTGCAATGTTTATTGGTGGTTATTATACTGTAAAACCAATTAGAGGAGTTATTAGACCATCAATTGCAACGGTTATTCCCAAGTTAAATGGCAAAGTGGCTGTATTATTAGATGTTGGTGCTAATGCAGATTGTAAACCGGATGTTTTGTATCAATTTGGAGTTTTAGGATCTTTATTTGCTCAAAATGTGTATGATATTAAAGATCCGAAAGTAAGCTTGTTAAATCTAGGGGAAGAAAAAACTAAAGGAAATATGTTAACCCAAACTGCTTATGGTCTTATGCATGGGTCTAAAGATTATAATTTTATTGGAAATATAGAGGCTAATAATATTTTTGAATCTGAAACAGATGTTATTGTATGTGATGGTTTTACAGGAAATATTGTTCTAAAGCAAGCAGAAGGATTTTACAACTTAGTTGCTAAAAGAAATAAGTTAGATGATTACTTTAAACGATTTAATTATGAAAACTATGGTGGTACTCCAATACTTGGATTAACTAAACCAGTGATTATAGGTCATGGTATTTCAAATGAAATTGCAATAAAAAATATGATCTTACAATCAAAGCTAGTATTACAAGCTAAACTAACATCAAAAATAATGAATACTATAGAATAATGAAAATAAATGCAGCGATCACTGGAATAAATGGATATGTACCAGATTACATATTAACAAATAAAGAACTTGAAAAAATTGTTGATACAAACGACGAATGGATTACAACAAGAACAGGTATCAAAGAAAGAAGGATTTTGAAAGAAGAAGGCAAGGCAACTTCTGACTTGGGAGTAAAAGCGATTGAAGGATTATTAGAAAAAACAAATACTTCTCCAGAAGAAGTAGATCTAATAATTTGCGCAACAACCACACCAGATATGTTTGTAGCTTCAACTGCGTGCATAATAGCAGATAAAATTTCTGCTAGAAATGCATTTGCTTACGATATTATGGCTGCTTGTTCTGGTTTTTTATATGCTTTAGTGACCGCTTCTAAATTCATTGAAAGTGGTAGTTATAAAAAAGTAATTGTTGTTGGTGCCGACAAAATGTCATCAATAATAGACTATCAAGACAGAGCAACATGTATAATTTTTGGTGATGGTGCAGGAGCAGCTTTACTTGAAGCAAACTCGGATGGATTGGGTATAAAAGATAGTATTTTAAAAAGTGATGGATCTGGAAGAGAATTCTTACATATGAAAGCAGGAGGTTCTTTAAAACCTGCCTCACTAGAGACAGTTAAGGCAAGAGAGCACTATGTATTCCAAGATGGTCAACCAGTTTTCAAAGCCGCTGTGAAAAATATGGCTGATGTTTCTGAAGAAATTATGAAGAAAAATAACTTGCAGGCAGATGATATTGCATGGCTGGTCCCACATCAAGCAAACAAAAGAATTATTGATGCAACATCAAGAAGAATGGGTATAGGAGATGAAAAGGTTATGTTAAATATTGAAAAATATGGAAATACTACTAGTGGAACTATACCACTTTGCTTATGGGACTGGGAAAAAAAGTTGAAGATTGGCGACAACTTAATTCTCGCTGCATTCGGTGGGGGATTTACTTGGGGTTCCGTATATTTAAAATGGGCCTATAATTCATAATTTTACACTTTTTTCAAAAAAAACTGTTAATTTTTACATAAAAATGTCTTTTTTTGCATAAAACAATTAAAAAATGGATATTAAAGAAATACAAGAGCTAATTAAATTTGTTGCAAAATCTGGAGCAACTGAAGTTGATTTAGAAATTGATAATGTAAAAATATCAATAAAATCACCACCTAAAAAAAGAAGAGGTGAAACTTCTGATGAATCTGTAAAAATTATTCACCATTCACAGACTCAACCTTTAGCGGTTTCTCAAGAAGAAATAATCACACAACCTGTCTCTCAAAATCTAGTTGTTGAAAAAAACGAAACAATAGAAAAATCAAAATCTGAAACAGATGATTCTAAATATATAACGATTAATGCTTCAATGATAGGAACGTTTTATCGTTCATCATCTCCAGAAAACCCTCCATTTGCTAATGTTGGTGATAAAATCAAAGAAGGAGACACCTTATGTATAATTGAAGCAATGAAATTATTTAATGAAATTGAAGCAGAAGTCTCTGGAACTATTATTAAAGTTTTAGTTGACGATGCAACTCCAATTGAGTTTGACCAACCATTATTTTTAATTGATCCAGCATAAATATTTATTCACATGTTTAAAAAAGTTTTAATTGCCAATAGAGGTGAGATCGCACTAAGAATTATTCGTACATGCAAAGAAATGGGTTTAAAAACTGTTGCTGTATATTCAAAAGCAGATGCTGACAGCTTACATGTTAGATTTGCAGATGAAGCTGTTTGTATTGGACCTGCAGCAAGCTCAGAGTCATATCTAAAAATTTCAAATATAATTGCCGCGGCAGAAATAACCAATTCCGATGCAATTCATCCAGGCTATGGTTTTCTATCTGAAAATGAAAATTTTTCAAAGATTTGTAAAGAAAATGGAATAAAATTTATTGGTGCCTCTCCTAAAATGATTAAAGGAATGGGGGATAAGGCAGCTGCTAAGCAAACCATGCAAAAAGCTGGTGTTCCAACAATTCCAGGTTCGAAGGGTATTATACCAAATTTTAAAAATTGTCAAGAGCTTGCAAAAAAAATCGGCTATCCTGTAATGCTAAAAGCAACTGCTGGTGGTGGAGGTAAAGGTATGCGTTTAGTTTGGAAAGAAGATGATTTAGAAGATGCGTGGAAAAGCGCTAAGCAAGAAGCAAAAGCATCTTTTGCAAATGATGGAATGTATATGGAAAAATTTATTGAAGACCCTAGACATATTGAGATTCAAATTATTGGTGATAAAACTGGTAAAGCAGCACATCTTTCTGAAAGAGACTGTTCAATACAAAGAAGACATCAAAAATTAGCTGAAGAAACTCCATCACCTTTTATGACTACTAAACTTAGAAAAAGAATGGGAGAAGCAGCTATTAAAGCTGCTGAAGCGGTAAAGTACGAAGGTGTTGGTACTGTAGAATTTCTTGTTGATAAGCATAGAGATTTCTATTTTATGGAAATGAATACAAGAATTCAAGTAGAGCATCCAGTTACTGAAGAAGTAATTGATTATGATTTAATTAAAGAACAAATTAAAGTAGCTGCAGGAATTAAAATAACTGGAAAAAACTATATACCACAATTACATGCAATTGAATGTAGAATCAATGCAGAAGACCCCGAAAAAGATTTTAGACCCTCGCCTGGAAAAATTACTAATTTTCATGCTCCTGGTGGACATGGAATAAGGATTGATACTCATGTTTATACAAATTATATTATTCCTCCGTTTTATGATTCAATGATTGCAAAACTAATAACTGTTGCACAAACAAGAGAAGAAGCTATATCAAAAATGGAAAGAGCTTTAGATGAATTTGTAATCGAAGGAATTAAAACAACTATTCCATTTCATCAAAAATTAATGAAAGATGAAAATTTTAGAAAAGGAGTCTATACAACTAAATTTATGGAAAGTTTTGAGTTTTAAATTCAAAGTGACACAAGAAGCTTAAGTCAAAAATTAATGTTCTATTAACTGTTATTCGACAACTACTTTGTGAAAAGTATTTCCTTGAGTAGTCTCAACTTTAATAAAATATACTCCACTGTTTACAATACTAATATTTAAATCTTTAGTTGTTTTAAGCAACTTGCCTTCTGTT
>Ga0208130_1000410_pt1 | contig 22671 bp, 26 predicted proteins | sample ETNtaG_31_FD_185771 | JGI IMG/M metagenome (GOLD analysis project Ga0208130, IMG submission 185771) | Marine microbial and viral communities from oxygen minimum zone, Eastern Pacific Ocean - ETNP201310SV78 (SPAdes) (version 2) | ecosystem: Environmental > Aquatic > Marine > Oceanic ...
TATATCAACACAAATCATAGTAGAGATTTTATACACGTTGACGATTTAGTGAGAGCGATAGATACTTTGATGAAATCAAATTTAAGAGGTGTAACAGATATAGGTTCTGGTACTACAAATAATCTCGTAGAAATAATTGAATACTTTGGTATTGATTGTGAACGTGTTGTGGGAGAACAATCCGAGAGATTAGATAACCTTGCTAATAATACACTACTAAATAAAATAGGTTGGTCACCTAAAATTAATTTGTATGACTATATTAAGGAGAACAGAAATGATAACTGAAGAATATTTAAAAGAACATTTTATATCAGCTCATTTTATTGACAATGAAAGACAAAACATTGAAATATTAATGACAAACGAAGATAAGTCAGCAACGATACCATATGTTATACCTTTTGATGAAAATGATGTAAAGTATCAAGCACTTAAAAAGTTTCAAACTTTAGATCAATTACATGAGGCAACGTATCAAAAAAAGAAAGCAGAAAGAAAAGACTTTGAAAGAACGGTACTATTAATAGCAAAAAAAGATGGTATCATAATGGATTCTGCTAAAATAGATACGAAGTTTTATCCTAAAGTTGTTGAGTCTTTATTTACAGACGCTGAAAATGCAGATCATTTATTTGCATTGAAACTAGCAGTATTTGAATTAGATAAAGTAAAAGATTCTGATAAAGAAGATGTTAAGAAGAAATTAAGACAAGCTAAAAATAAGATAGACGTTCTAGCTGCTGTTTGTGAAATCTTATCTTAATTTAAATGAATACCTTACTGGTACTGATAGACTTTCATGGTCATCCTGATTTTACTACAGATCCAACTACGGATATTGTAAGGTACTCAAATCTAACAAATATTATATTTGATAGAAAATTAGATAGAGATAAATTTCGCATTTATTCTACAGAAATACCTAAAAGAGATAGAAAACTATTTGAGATACAAGAGATGTCCAGAAAAAGAGGACATCAATTTTATGAAAGTGCAAAGCATTCAATTTCAAATATAGAAAACACTTTAGGTATAGATAAAACTTGGCAAGTAATAATAGGTGGTACAAACACTTCTGGTTGCGTATATAATAAATTACCTGTAGGTGCTTATCATTGGCACAAAGCAGGTTATAAAACAAAAATATATTTACCTATATGTGGTGAATATGAAATACGTGGCATTAATGACTTTGAAAAAAATGTGTATGGTTTAACTCAATTATTCAAAGATATGATAAAAGATAATTGTTTAGATATTGAGCTTGTATATAGAAAAGTTGAATTACAATTACCTACATACCCAAACAATAAAAAAGAAAATAGAGATTTTGTACACGATACAAAGGTATCTCTTAAAAAATAATTACCATTTACTTAAGGCGTGTTTGTTTTCTCTTAAAAAATATTTTGAATACCAACCAGTCCAACCTTCTTCCATAATGTGTTGCATTTGACCTAAAGTACATACACTAAACGATAAAGGTTTATAATAGAGATAATCTTTTATTGAAGGACAAACTTTATCGTAAGTTTTATAATCTATAAACTTGTAATACCATTCATCACTACCTCTAGTGTAAGTGTCAACATAAAAGTAGTCATCACGTTTAAATTTATCCCATATGTATGATACATCACCAGTCCATGATACTATAGATGAATTTAAAGGTGTATGAGCAGGTTCTCTCCACCACGTATCATCTAATAATGTAAAATCTTTTCTTACTAGATTAGGTAACTTACTATAGATAACCATATCTAAATCAAAGTATAGATTTTCGCCATCTCTAAATCTATCATACATTTGAAACTTGTTAAACCAATTACCATATAGGTCGTCTTCTATAACTTCAAAACTATCATACTTTAGACCAGAGTAATTGTCTATCATATGTTTTAAGTTATCAACGTGCCATTGAGTAAACTTATTACCAAATCTACAACAAATAATCCTCATTTATTTTTCTTCCTACTCCTGTAAAGTGTATAACTTTTATATTTTCATTTATTTGTTTATCTAATATCATATAGTCCTGATTAAATTTTTGCATATACATTTGATTAAGTTTTAAATTTTCAGTATAGTCATCTGTATATTTCGCAAGCCATTGAGGTGGTGTTTTAATTAATTCTGCCCCATGTTCTAATGTTTTTAATTTAACATAGTTTTGTTCACCATAATATTTCTTATGTACGGTGCCATTATTGTAGAAATGTAATTGCCAGTATTCAGGATTGAGTGCAAAATCATCCCATATAAACTTTAGACCACCTGATCTAAACTTATAAAAACCACCATTTATACCTAATTTGTTTTCCCACCATTGACCATACGTAACTAATTGATTACGCATAACTCTTGTAGCCAATAACTCGTCTATGTTTTGTACTATTACTTGATCTATATCCATAACAACAATATAGTCATCACGGTTTTGATATGCAAATTGTGGGCTGAAGAATTTTAATTTATGCCAATGTTTTTGTATATTACTATGATGATTATATGGTAATATTACATCAGCCTTTACGTTAGGGTCATCACTTAAACACACAAACTCAAAGTCTAGTGTTGTATGTTTTTTTAAACTATCATATAATCTAGCAACATAACTAGATGGATAAAAACCTTTAAAAAATACCGTGCATATTTTAAGCATTTAATCTTCTCCACACAAGATCAAAGTCTTTATTGATAGTGTGGCAAAGTATAGTTTCTTTAGGTATAAAGCCTTGATTATATAAAAAATAATGCCACTTGTCATCTAACCATTGTACAGGCACTTTATTCACTTTTAGTTTTACAGAAAATAATGTTTCGTTATCCCAACCAAAATATTGTCTTATTTTTTCTGGGAATATATTAGTTAAATATTTTTCGTTTACTTCTCTTATCTCTAATCTACCTTTAACTTCAACTACTTCGGTATCAGATTGTTTTGCTAAATGTTTCATTAAAGTTAAATCTTCTTCAAACTTACCAAAGTAATTTAGTTTTTGTAAATGATCTTTATTGATACCTATGATACCAGTATTGATAACATCATTTTTTGTACTTAATCCTAACTCAAATAACATCGCTTGAGCGTTATAATATTTTGATGATGGACTTCTTATAGTCTGTGATGTATTAGTTACTTCTTCTATCGTGTTTACTTTACTATTATTATTAAGTACAGCAATACCTTTTGTTAAATCCCAATGTTCAAAAAAGTTATCGTATTTCATAGGTACAACATCAAAATCTAAATATAATATCTCGTCATATTCTTTAGAAAGTTCATACAACAAATGTATCTTATAAAAATTTACAATGTTATATGCTGTTAGATAAGGATACTCTGCTTTCATCTTTTCAGAATATATAATCCAATCTGTATCATACTCAAACATTCTAAAGTCAGCACCTATTTTATTAGCATAGATTTCTTTTGTTGCAATAAGGTCGCCGTAATGTATTTTAAACTGATCTTTTGTTCTATGATTTGTAGGTATTTGACCTTCTTTTAAAATGTTACTATCAAATAAATCTAAATCATCTTTAGGTATATCAATGTATAAACTAAAAACTACTCGTTTCATTAATCTTTGCCTTCAATACTTGTTCCTTTAAAAGGATCGTTTTTTGTATCTCTATTATTTTCATCAAACTCATTATTTAATATTTTTCCTATAACCGTAAATCTTGTTCCTCTTTCATCATTAACCTCATCTTCTACTTGCACTTCAAAATTTTCAGGCAGTTGTAATTTAAATTCTTTTACGTTGTTTACACAATTTATATGTGTATCAATATTAAACATATCATTTGATTGAAAGGCAAAGTGAGCACCTTTTTTCATTCTAGTCCACCATGGTACTTTACGTGTAACTGGTTCGCCAAAAGGTGAGTCTTTGTATAATGATCTAGGTCCTTTAGGTCCCCATTCAGACATAGGTCGCATATGTTCACAAGAGGTATTGATAAACAAATCTGCCTTTTCATACTCTAATCTAAAATCTTCAAATATATCAGCAGCTATAAAGTTTACATTTTCATAATTAGTAAACAATCTATTTTGAGCAACATTAATTACTTGTTCATCTATATCAATCAAAGTTATCTTTTTAACCTTTGGCGCTAGCGCTGGTACAAATATACTACCATACCAACCTGCAAATATAACTACTTCAGATTGTTCGTTAAGTATTCCTAATTTTTCTATGTGATTTATAATGTTAAATTTTGCGTTGACTTGTGGTGTACTAAATGAATCTAAAAGTGATTGCTCAAACTGAGGTTCTTTTCTTATCACGTTGATTACATTTTCTAGTAAACTAAAATTTAGTTTATCATTTGTGGCAGATAATATACTATACAGAAAACCATATCGGTCATCTACCTTCATTGAAAATACTACATCATCAAGCGTTTTGTATTTTGTATCTTTATTATTTAAATCAATTATGTTTTTAAAAAACTTTAAATCATCTCGGTCAATCATTTTTCCTCACTATAAAGTTATTTATTATTAACATATCTAACGCCGTTCTTTTAAATGTTCTAATTGCCTGTTGTGGTGTTTCAACAATAGGTTCCTGACAATTAAAACTTGTATTCAGTAACATAGGTATGCCTGTAATTTTATAAAATTCATTTACTATATCATAAAATTTTTCATTATCTTTTCTATTTATCGTCTGTATTCTAGCAGTATTATCAACGTGTGTAATGCCTGGCACTTTATCAGTTTTTACTTTACATATCCTAGACATGTAAGGACTAGGACCTCCTCTTGTATCAAAGTATTCTTTGTAGTTTTCTTCTAATACTACAGGTGCAAATGGTCTAAAATCTTCTCTCATTTTTATAGTGTGATTAATAATATTTTTTATATCAGGATTACGAGGATCTGCTAATATACTTCTATTACCTAATGCACGATTACCACTTTCTGATTTACCTTGAAACCAACCTACTATTTTACCATCAGCAATTGCCTGTGCAACTTCTTTATAGTTGACTTCTTCATCGCCTACATAGTTGTATTCTCTGCCAGCATATAATTCTGATTTGTGTATGTTGTTATTGATAACACAATCGGCGTGCATATATGCACCAATGGCTTGTCCCTCATCACCAACAGCAGGTGGTACAAATACATTTTTATAATGTTTAGTAAATTCTTCATTCATATAACCATTGTAAGCAACGCCACCTGCAATACATAAATTATCACAAGTCTTTAATGGATATACATGTTCTTTTATTTTATCTAATGTAAATCTTTGTAACGTATATGCTAAATCATCAATGCCGTGAGTACCTATATCTATTTGTTTAAGATGTTCTTGTTTTCTTTCAGTAATAGGACCATCAAATATAACCTCAAAACATGTATAGTAATATCTACTAAACTTACCATATCCTACTTTACCCATAAGTTTACTTGCACCTAATGTGCCAAAACCTGTAAGACCAGACATATGATTCCACAACCAACCTATAGGTAATTTATCTGATAGATCAATTAAGTTTTCATCTTTATCAAAGAAGACACATCTAAATTTAGAACCTATACCATCTATTGCTAGAATATCTGATTGTTTGAAACCTGAATTGTTAAGTGCATAAACAGCATGTGATTGATGATGATCTATAAAGTATATGCCATCTTCATAATAATGATCCCATAGTTTTTTAGGATCGTAATCAAATATTTTATCATGCCCTTTTAATATTGTATTCCATAATTCTTCTTTTGACTTTCTTATACCGCCAAATGTATATGTAAATGCTAATACAGCGTCATCTGGTTTTTTAAAGTGTTGTTCAGTAAACTCATCATTCAATCTATAATCACTTACGTTAAGTATATCTGATTGATGAGCATACGCCTCTGCCTTATAAGGAAGATTGTGTTTAAATCTTGTGTGTCTTTCTATTTGATTGTGATATACACCATCATAGGTATTGTGATCGTGTAAATTTAAAGCAACTGCATATATTTTATCCATTTAGTACACTCGCATATTTTGATAAAGGAAAATGACCTTTAGGTTCAACCCATTCCATACATGTTTTACAATAGTTTTCATATTTAAATAATCTAAAATTCATCATCTTATCAATATTTTCTTGTGTTATCTCAAAGTTTTTTGAAACAATAGGATTGTTAGCAAACTTTTTACTACAATGTACTATATGCCTTTTCTCAAAATCAATAACAGGTACCATAGGAAAAGCAGCACACATCTTACGATCTATTTCAGCTGCTTGAGTATGTACTGCTAATACATCATCTTTATTAGGTGTTCTACCATTAAATGATTTCCACATTGTATTCTTGTGTTCTAATTGTTTCATTTCTTCAGGAAACAAATGTTTATATTTAAAAAAGTTAGGTGTCTTTACACATAGATTGAAATTGTTATAATCATTTGGTTGTATGAAACCATAAGGTGGTAGTAAATCTAAACTACCAAGTTTTTTAATACCGTCTTCATAAAAATCTAATATGTTATGTTCAACATAAAGTATTTCAGGATCTTTTAGTATATGTGGATATCTTTTACGTACAAAAGAGTTTGATAGTACTGAACACACATGGTTAGGATTCTTTTTAACTTCAGCAATAACATCATCTAAATTTTTTATTAGACCAGGTTCACCACCTAACAAACAAACACGTATTTTGTAGTGTCTTAAATAATGTAATACTTGTTTTAAAAAGTCAATATCAACCGTCAGATTTCTCATCTCTAAAGTGTAAGATGTACAATAATGACAATCTTTATTACAAGACATAGACATAAAAAAATCTATTGCTAAATAGTCCTGTTGTATTTCTTTTAATGTTTTCATTTGTTATCTAATTTGCTAAAAAACAATTTGTTTAATGCTATCAAAAGTTTTTCTTTTGCTCTAGGTTTAAAATATGTTTTTTTAAAAAGAAAATCTTGTCTTTCATAAGATTTTTCTATAAGATATTCGTAGATATCCTCAGTTTCTTTTTCAATCAATTTTCTATCTAATACTAAATTATCGCCAAATATAAATTTGCACCTTTTAATAAATTGTTGTAACCTATAAGGTACATCATCTGTTATATCAATCATGTTAAAATTTTCATCAACATAACAGAAAGTAGTTACATCTGGACTAACTATTATTTCATTCATACCGTCATCATTATACTTGTACAAGTTTTATCAATCTCATCATCTGTTAAATATGGATGAATAGGCAATGTTAATATTGTATCACATATTAACTGACTATTCAAGCAGTTATCTTTCCTATTTAGAATAGATTTATACATAGGGTTTTCTGATATAGGTTTAGGATAATGTATATTAGCGTTAAGTCTTTTCTGTAAATTGTCCCTAGTTTCTTTGTTTTCTAATCTAATTACGTATTTGTGATAACAATGATTTACCACTTCATCTACATGTGGTATTGTCACAGGTAAATCTTTTAAATTATTAGTATATCTTTTTGCAACTCTAAATCTCATATCTTGCCATTCGTGCATTTTGTCCATTCTAAAATTAATAAACTCAGCATTGATTGCTAACATTTTAGAGTTATATCCTAGTACCTCATTGTTACCGTGTCTTCTTAACTTTCTAACTAAATTCGCTTCTTCTTTATTATCTGTAAGAAACGCACCACCCCCAGCCAATCCTGCAACTGGTTTGTTTGCATTAAAACTTAATGTTGCAACATCACCATATGTACCTGCATATTGACCATTTCTATTTGCACCAAACGATTGACAAGCATCCTCTATAAGTTTTATATTCTTTTCTTCACAATACTTTTGAACAAACTGCATGTCAGATATATTACCAAACAAATGTGGATATATAATTGCTTTTACTTTATCAGAATACATACGTTTTATACTATCAATTGACATATGATTTGTTTCTAAATCTACATCACAGAATACAGGTGTTGCACCTGCCATTGATACAACAGACGCTGAAGATATCCAAGAAAAGTTTGTAACTAATACCTCATCACCAGGTCCTATATTGTTTACGATAAGTGAAAAGTGTAAGGCGTCTGTACCACTATTTACTGCAACTGCAAATTTTCTACCGATAGTTTTTGCAATACGTTTTTCTAAAAACTCTACGTTTCTTTCATTTTCTTTTTGCATAACATTATCAAAAAGTTTTAAGTATTCATTTTTGTTTGCTAGATATTCTCTATCCCAACCTGTCATATATAAACTCCGCTATTTGTTGTTGTCCTTTAGCACTTGGGTGCTTATCTAATTCAGATATTCTGTCAATTGTAATTTCTGATTTATTAAAGTTTAAAAAATGTTTGTTTATCTTATTATAAAATGGACTATTTACAATTGTTTCTGAACATCTTTTTTGATATTCTTTTTTGTATTCGTAAAGCTCACCATCTAATTCAGGTGCGTCTTGTTTAGTATATAAGGCACCTTTTCTCCTTAATTCTTCCCACAAATAACCTGTATATAGATGTACTAGTTGTATTTGTTTATAAGGAATTTTTAAATTTTCTAATACACTTTGAAATGAGTAATAATATCTCATAGACCTGCTAATCCAATACTCAACACTACCTCTTAAATCAGTATGATCTGAAGTCCATTTTATTTTATTCTTTGAGTTGATTATTGGCAATTGATAATCACGTCTAGGTGCTGTTGACCAAGCTGCAACAACTAACCCTATTTCTTCTTTAGGAATTTCTAGCACTTTTTCTATTAATGAGCTGTAAATATATTCTTGTCCTTGTCCTGATTTACAAAGATTTATGACCTGCATATCTAATTTATCGGCTAACAATTCAGGCCATTTAGACCAGTCACAATCCATATCGGGATGTTCTAAAGATATAAAGTTAGGATCACCCCAACTACAACCACTTGCTATTAAATACTTCTTCATGCTTTATGTTTTCTAATACTTTCACCTATCTCATCTATGTGATGTTCTATTTTTACTTTTTGTTTATCATCACCTCTACTACTACAATGATACATGCAATTTTCAGGTACTCTACTTGTATCGCCTGCTTCACCTTCTCTCATTATCTTTTCAAAATCTATCCATTCATCTGTAAGTAATATATCTTCTATACTATCTGCTTCTGATACTTTACTAACTTTCTCCATCTTTTTAAATAAAGGTGTACTTAATGTATGCTCATGGTCACACCAACAACAAGGCATTAACACACCTCTATTATTCATAGCCAATTGCATTTTACCATTCATACATTGAGCAACAAACTTACCTTTATATTTACTCATCTCTTAAATAACCTTGATATTGTAAATTGTATTCTGTTGATTTAGGTCGTAGAGGATCACTTTCAGACATCCACCTAGACGAGTGTAACATAATCATCATAAGACCATTTTCTTTTGCTAGTATCTTTGCCTTTTCAATACTATCTTCATTATAACTAAAAACAATATACTGCCACGATGGTGACTTTGTAAGATAATCTTTTGATTTTACCATTATCTTAAATAGTTTTTCGCCATCTTGGTTTACTCTATACATACTACTTTCTTCAGGTAGACCGTCTATACCAAATATCCATTTTGCGTCAGGATGTGCCTTAAAACATTTTATGTAAAACTTTTCAGATTTAGCTGATGACGCATTATGTACCGTAACATCTGTGCCTTTTTTATAAAGATATTCTAATATCTCTACGAATTTAGGATGATGTACAGGATCAGACAACTGACCACAAAAATTTAATTGTTCAAAATGATCTGATAGTTTTCTTATTTCATCCATTGTTGCGTCTTTACCATACACTTTTCTACCATGAAATGTAAAATTAGTTTGTCTTTGACATCTTAAACATTCTAAAGGACATCTAAAACTTATGTCAACATTAATGCCATTTCTAGGACGCCTAAAAAAGGAAATGGGACTTGTATCGCTTATAACTTCTCTATCCATTTTAGTAAATTTTCTATCTTGTCTTTTTGTTCAGTTAGACATTTTGCAGGTCTGTTCCAATATACAGGACCACCATCTTTGATATTCTTATCTCTTAAATATATTACTTCTTTTCCTAACCATTTACATTCTTGTATTATTCTAGGTGCAGGATCAAAATTAGGTTTAGTGTAAACATACGTGTCAAATATTCCTAGTAGATTTTTAACAGGTACAAATAAGTGATTACGTTTTTCATTTATAAACTTATCTTTATATGCCAAGATACCGTGATCTGAATAATTTTTTATGTGTCTTTCAACTTCTCTATAGTATGTTCTATTTGTTCCTAGAAATAGATATTTAACTTTTATATCATCTACTACAGGTTTATAGATACTAAAATTTATTATTTTTTCAAACTGATCGCCTACACCATTTACATATACTTCATGGTCACATAAGTCAACAACTTTTTCTGGTGCAAAATTAAAATGATTTAATGCAACAGGATAATCTTTTACATGATTTTCTGAATATACAGATATTAGTTTACCACCAAACAAACTATGTAATGTTAGTTTTTGCTCTTCAGTATAACTATTATAATCTAGGTATGCAAGTGTTAGCATACTTCTACCCATAATTAAAGTTATATCATCTGAACGTGGATCATAATTATTAAAGATTATATTTTCACATTTTATATAACACTCATTTATAGCGTCTATATAATCTTGCTCTGTATGTTTTTTATTAGGTATTACAATAAGTTTAGCATTTATACCTAGATCGTTGAGAAAACAACAATGTTCGTAACTATAATGAAACAGGCCATCACCTGGTTTACTTGTACATACTATATTAATCATACTATTATTATAACATTAAAACACGAAATTGTCAAATAAACTTAACAACTTCATGTACATTTGGTTTAATTTCACTTACATTTTTTCTTGCATTTTTGTGTTCGTATCCTAACTGCATACAAAATAGTGTTTTTTCAATAATATATAGGGTTTTCATAAATGATAATTTTTCCCATTCAGATTTAGTCTTGTCATAATCAGGCAAACATAGTTGATATGACACATCTACATTATTTTCCATACACAAAGATGTTAAATTCATTGCAAACATTCCTATTTCTAAAGCTATTTGAGGTTGATAATTTCTAAACATTGTTGGACTCGTTTGTTCGTAAAACAGACCTCTTTTCATACGTTCTTTAATTACAGGATCAGGATGCTCTTCAATCAATCTACCACAAAATAATAAAATATAAGGTGCACTCCAAGCATTGATATTATCTGAACCACCAGGATGCTTTTGTATAATATTTAAAAACTTTTCTCTATCTTTATGATCTTCAGGTCCTATTACAAAAACTTGATATGGATAAAAGTTTTGTTTTGAAGGAGTTATATCATATGCTCTTTTAATTAAATCTTGTATAAGAGTTTTTGATGGCAAATCAGTTGTACTAAACTGCCTTATTTGTCTTCTTTTCTTTAATAATTCTTCTATTGCCATAGACCTATTTATCGTATAAATAACTATAGAGTAGAGTAGAGAAGAACGGATGAAAATTGAAAAAAGTATATTTTACTCAAATAAACAATCTAATTGCTGACGCTATATTTTTACCTTTAAGTGTTGCGTATATTTGGGAATATTGTAAGACACAGGTAACAGATTGGGAACTAGGTGACATCTTCTTTGAGAGAGAATCCGTAGAGGACTATCTAAAGAAGATTGACAATCCTGACATATTAGCATTATCAACTTACGTGTGGAACTGGGACATAACTTGTCAGTTAGCACGAGCAGTCAAAAAGAAATATCCTAATTGTAAAATAGTAATGGGTGGACCACAAGTGCCATTCAAACAAAGTTGGTTAGAAGACAATCCTGATCTATGCGATATTATAGTTACATATGCAGGTGAAAGAGCATTTGCTGAAATATTAAAAGGTAACTATACATACCCAGGCGTAATGACAAAAGAATCTTATACGCCACCTAAACCAGATAGAGAGTTAAACGATATACCTAGTCCTTATTTAAGTGGGTTGATGGATAGTCTTATGAAACCTGGTAAACAATATAGTGCTATCATAGAAACAAATAGAGGTTGTCCATATAGTTGTTCTTTCTGCGATCAACAAGATTTATATTATAATAAGATTGCCATGTTTGATTATGATAGAGTAATAGGTGAGATAGATTGGATTGTAAAAAATAAAATTGACTTCTTATACTTTGGTGATAGTAATGTTGGTATGTTTAATAGAGATGTTGACTTCATAAGATACATCGCTAAATGTAGAAATGAAACTGGTTATCCTAGACAGATAGATTATAGTACAGCAAAACAACAACCAAAACGTATTGTAGAGTTAGGTGAAATACTTAACAAAGAAGCAAAGATAAGACGTGGTGTTACAATCGCTTTACAAAGTATGAATCCTAAAACACTAAAAGCAATCAAAAGAATTAATCTTGCAAATGAAAAATTAGAACAAATTGTTAGCGATTACAATAAAGCAGGCGTTGATAATTATTGTGAGTTGATTGTAGGTTTACCTGAAGAAACATTAGACTCATGGATAGAAGGTATAGGTAAAATATTAGAGTTAGGAAGTGACCATGCGTTGACGGTACACCCTTTGAGTATTGTGCCTAATACACCTTTTTCTGAACCTGAATATAAAAACAAATACGGATACAAATATACAAAGACAGCTGCACCTGCAGGTGGTAATACTTATCCTAAAGATAGTAATGGTGAGATTGATTATGTTGCATATGAAAGTAAAAGTTATAGTAAACAAGATTATATAGACATGTATTTTTTCGCTAAAGGTCTTGTGATACCTCATCACTATCATGGTGTTAGTCAAGTTGCAGCCACATATTTAAACCGTGAACATGATATACCTTTTATAGATTACTATAAAACTTTATTTTCTGAAAGTAAATACGGTAAAGGTATTTTAAATAAAGAATATATAAATCACACAAATAGTTTGAAAGAGAGTTTATTTGAAAATAAAACATGGGGAAGAACTATAGAAGGTGGTGATGATTTTCATATACAAGATAATGGTGCAACGGCTTCGTTTTTATATAAAAATATTGATGAAGTACACAAAGAAATTATAAACATTGTTGAAAAAGAATACGGTGTAAATATATCTGAAGTGTGCCAGTTTAACAAGCACATTATTGACACATACAAAAGAGATGATATAGAAAAACAATTTAATAAAAATTGGTATAGTTGGTTCTACGAAAACAAACCATTAGTTAATGTTAACAATATCGTTTCTGTGGTGACACATAAATATAATGATATACTAGACCACTCAAAGCATTTATTCTGGTGGGGAAGAAAAGCCAAGAGATGTTTTTTGAAATCAAAGGAGATTATGTTATGATAAGAGTTGGCGATATAATACCAGACGTAAAAACTATGCACAAAGATAGTGCAGCCACAAACTGGTATTCTACACACGAATTATTTAAAGATAAAAAGATATTACTAATAGGATTACCTGGTGTATTTTTAGTTGAATATGCTGCCACACATTTAAAAGCATATGACTTTTATTATAGCAAGATAAGAGACCTAGGTATTGACGAAGTATATTTTACAAGCGTTGATAATTGTTACGTACAAAACGCATATTATAAATCAGAAAATTTATCGTTCTTAAAAAACTTACCTGACCCTAATGGTGATTGGGCTAAATCTATAGGTATGTTAGAGAATATGAGCAAAGAAGGATTAGGAGATAGTAGTCATAGATACGCTATGATTATAGACAATCTAATTATGAAACATTGTAAGTATGAAGACTTTACACACAATCCTATGACGTGTTTTCAAGTATCAGACGCTGATACAATGATTAAGTATTTAGAAATTATACAAACAAATTATGAAAGGTTTAATGATGACGCCAGAGATAAGGTTGACGTCCTTGGAAGAAACAAGATCAGCACCGTATTGTCGTGAGCTAAAAACTCTTTGGTACGATAGAGAATATCTATTAGATCATTTAGAGAATATAGACGAGAACAATTGGTATCTATTTGATTGTGGTCATATAAGATGGACCGTACAAGAGGCATTTAATGCTAGACGTGAATGTAAAAATTATCCTTTTAGTGAGTTTCATTATGAGTTGATAAATCTTTTTACGCCTGCAATATCTTTTGATACCGTATTGTACACACAAACAGCAATAGGTGGAGCACCACCACACCAAGATAGAAACAGACCTACTGCTTTAAACTTTGCAATTAGAGGTGAGTTTAGTGATACAAGTCCTCAAGTCTTCTATGATAGTTTTGATAGAAGTACAGAAAAGTATAGAATGACATACGAAAAAAATGATATAACAAATGAATTTGCACCTTGGATATTTAAAGGTCCTGAAATACATGGTGTTGAAAACAAAACAGAAAAGAATAGAATTATTATAACTTGTGCTTGGCGACATAATAGTTATGAAGATATAGAGAAAAGATTACTAGATGGTACTTTAGTAAACTGGGAACAGAATGAGAAAAACAAAAGGATAAAATTTGTATGAGTAGTGTAGATAGAACTAATAAAGCACTTCAAAGACTTTCATTTATGGGTGATTGGTTACAAATGAAACAAAAGATTAATTCTAAACAAATAATGAAAGACATTGAAGGATTTAAACATCATTGGAAACCTTACAATTTAAGAAACCCAAATAACAGGTGGGGATTAAGTATTACTAGTTTAGATGGTAAGTTAAGTGGCATACCTGATTTAGATAGTTTACTACAATACAATAAAATACATGGCACTAGTATTACAAATCATCATATCAAAGAATACACCGAAGTATATAAGCAGTCTGAAGAAATACAAAAACTCATTGCACCTTGGAAACCATGGTTAGGTAGATGTCACTTTCTAAAACTAAACACAGGTGGATATTTTCCTGAACATTATGATATAAACAAAATAGAATATGGTTATGAAGAAATAAGATTGATTGCGTTTATTAATAATTGTAATAAAAAAGATTTAAAGTTTATATATGAAGATACGGTACGAGATGTAGAAGATGGCACATTATATTATTTCAACGCAAACAAAAGACATTCAGTATTCAGTACTGCTGAAGATATAATTATGTGTGTATTCTGCTTAAAGTTTGATGAAGAATTATTTAAAACACTAATAGAACAATATAGGTTTGCATAATGTGGTATCATAAAAAATTTAATTTACAATACGATAAAAAAGTTTTCAATGAGATAATTGAATATGCTGAAAGAGCAACATGGAGACAAGGGTACGATCAAAATGGTTTACTTTGGAATGTTGAAGAACTACCTTTAAACCCTAAACAATTTCCTATACTAAATGAATTATATGAAGGTCTTAATACAGAATTTAAAAGACCATCATTTTTTATTAGTAATGTGAAACCTGGTGGGTTAGTAAACCATATTGACCACAACAAGTGGGGCAATCTAGGTATACCTTTGAAAGGTGATTTTGAAAAGACACCTCAATACTTTTACGATCAATTTAATCATCCTGTAGAGTCATTTATAGTTGATAGTCCTGTTATCTTCAATACACGTATGTTACACGCTGTACCTAGAGAATTAACTGACACAGGACCTCGTTGGGTATTGATGATGGATTTATTTGAGTGGGTTGACAAGTTGTTTGATAAGATTGATAAAAAGACTATATGGACAGACACAAAGAATTTCAAAAATGCGTAACTTCTATTTTCTACAAATACCTTTAGGTACAGACGCAGCCTATCTGCCACAAGCAGTAGGTACAATCTGGTCTTATTGTAATCAATTTGAAGAAGTACGAAATAGATATAGACTTGCAGGTGTATGGTGGAACAAAGAGATTGATATAGTTGATCCTGATTTCATAGCTGCAAGTTGTTATATGTGGAACTGGAAACAAACATATGACGTATTAAAAGAAGTAAAGAAAAAGTATCCTAAATGTAAAATAGTTGTAGGTGGACCTGAACCAAAATATACATCTGAATGGTGTAGAGAACATCCTGAAGTTGACGCTGTGTTAGCATACTATGGTGAAGAAACAATGAGAAAATTATTAGTAGATGATGATCTCAACATACCAGGTGTTGTTACAAAAGATTTTAACAATGCAAGTGAGGCAGAATATGCCGACCCTAAAATGATACCTAGTCCTTATCTTAATGGTTTCTTTGATAGTTTACTAGAAGGCAACAATCAAAAAGTCAGAGCAATATTTGAAGGCAATAGAGGTTGTCCTTACACTTGTTCTTTCTGTGATATAGGACATAAAAAATATACAAAGATACAAATGTTTGAAACAGAAAAATGTTTGAAAGAATTAAAGTGGATGTGTGATAGAAACATAAGTGCTATTGATGTTGCAGATAGTAATTTTGGCATATTTCCTAGAGATGAAAAACTTGTAGATTTTGTTGTTGAACAAAAGAAGGCAGGTAACTTTAATGGTAGATTTATGCCTACGTGGGCAAAGACACATGGTGACAAGATAATGAAACTTGCAAAAAAATTACAAGACGCTCATGTAGATGATACGTTTGGTTTTAGTTTACAATCTACAAATCCTGAAACATTAAAAAATGTAAAAAGAAAAAATGCGTTTGATATAAAAAGTTTTAGACCTATCATAAAAGATTTAAAAGATAAAGGCGTTTCATCATATACAGAATTAATATTTCCTTTACCTGGCGATACGATAGAAACATTTAAATATGGACTACATGAAATAGTTGACATGCCTGCACCTTTTGATATGATACAGATTAATACTTTAAGTAGATTAAGTAATACAGAATTTAATACAGGTTTTCCTGAAATGATATGGCAGAATATAAAAGGTACAGCAAAGCCATATAACAATGATGTAATAGATGAAATCGCTGTTGCAACAGATAAGATGACAAGAGATCAAGTGTTTGAAGGTTTCTTTTATAGTAGAAGTTTTTTAATACCAATGTACTGGTATGGTCTTGCAAAGTATCATGCTGATTGTTATTATGAAATTAATGGTAATAGAAGTGAATTATTTATGGACATATATTCTAAACTATTTAAGAACAAAACATTTATGAAACACAAACTAGATGTTAGAGAACATTATTTTAAAGCACTTAATGATTACAAAGACATAGGATATAAGATACTTAATAAAGATATAAATTATTATACAGATACAGCTTATTCTCACTTGTTCTATACCGAGAATAATATATTTGATGTGTTCAAAGAAATGTATCCTGAATATGATGAGATTATTGATCGCAACAAAAATGATTTCAGACCTATTGACGATAAGATGGAATGGCTCAGAGATATACACGTTAGAGGTAGATTTAGTGAGTCTTGGAGAAAAATATGATAAACAAATTAATCTGGAATAAAGTAGAAGAATTATTTTACTGGAACATATCAGTAGATAGCCCTATCAAACAATTACCTTTTACAATGGAATTTATTCTTGCTTGTCAAAAAGAATTTTCTATGAAAGTAAGAGATAAAGAATACCCTATACGTCTTGGTGGTCCTGTTGATTGGCAAGATAAAACTATGGGTGATTTCGTAAAAGAAATAGACGAACAATATCAAAATAATTATTTCGTAGCAGAAAATGGTACAAGTACAACAGGTGTCGTAGGTGAAATAAAAGATGTAAACGATAAACCTATTACAAACAAATGGAATATAAGAGGTGAAGCTCTTGTTAAAAGATTACAAGCAATGCAAAAAGAAAGACCTAATCTAACAATATTAGATATGGGTTGTGGTGTAAATGAATATAAGAAACACTTAAACAATGTTACAGGTGTTGACCCTTACAGAAAAGAAGCAGACGTAATCTGTAGTCAAGCAGATTTTAAACCTGCTGATGATATAAAATGGGATGTAATTATATGTTTTGGTCCTCAAAACTGGTATACGTATGATGAACAATATAGAAACTTTATGACGTTAAAGAATTGTTTAGCACCTAGTGGTCTATTATTATGGTCACATGTTCATAATTACTATAAAGTATTTCAACCAGATCACCCACATGGTCATACTTGGATACATGGCGATTTAGAACATGCACAAAAAAATAGTGCGTTTTATTTTTATGATAGAAACTGGAAGTACACATGGTACTTTAACTGGACTGAACATGCTGTAAATACACTTGCAGGTCATGTAGGTTTAAAAATAAACAAAGTTGATTACGACCATTGTAATTTATACAGACCACCTATGTACAGAATATTTACGGAGATGACACATGGTTGAACAAGGTAACTTCTTTGTCAAATGTCATAACATTTATTATAATCAACAATGGTTAGTAGATGTATTAGATAGTTTGAAACCTAGTGATTGGGTAAACGGAGTTAGTAGAACAGGCGTAGCATGGACGGTTAGTGAGTGTAGAAATATACCATACGAAGGTATGTGGAAAGATATTGTAGAGAATATTAATTTAGATACGGTAGGTAGTACAGAAAGAACAGCAGATGGTCAAAAACCATGGTGTTTTTTTTCTAAATTACCACCAGGTGGTATAAATCTACACTACGACCACAGACGTTGGGGTGCAATATTATTTCCTGTAAGAGGTAAGTTTGAACTCACACCTCAAATATTTGCAACAGAAAACTATACAGAAATAGAAAGATTTAATTTTGAAAAAAGTAAGATACATGATAATGGTACACCTGTATTTTTTGATAGCAGAGTTTTACATGCTGTACCTACACCTTTAGATTTAGAGGAAGAAAGAGTTGTATTTTCTGTTAACATACACTCACATCCTACAGAAATGTTTAAGAAAGCTGTTGATGGTACATGGTTAAATAAGAATACAGAAAACATAGGAGTATCTAATGACTAATTTTTATTCTATACAAGCAGATAAAATAAAATTTAATTTAGATATGTTAGTTGATATGTACAATACAATAGATCAAACAAAGTGGGTACATAGACAAGATAAGTTACCACAATATTGGCCTATAGATGAAAACAATACATTTGATCGTAACCATGAATTTTACAGATTACTAAAAGAAAACGTAAATGCTGATATAGATGAAACGAGAGTATATTTCAGTAGAGTACATCCTGGTGGTATACCTAATCATTGGGATTTTGAGAATTTTACTAAACTACAATTTCCTGTTATATGTGATGAAGAAGATAACGATTGGTCAAAGTCACCTGTTATTTTCATAGATCAATTTGACCAAGTTGTAGAGAAAGTAGAACATACGAATAATACGCCTATAATTTATAGTGCGAATTACATGCACGGAACAATCAAATCTTTAGATAATAAAAACGATAGAATTACTTTTGTTGTTGATATTAAGTATTGGTTTGCCAGAGTTAGATCAAAATATAACAAAGGTACTTTGTTTACAAACAACAAAGCGTTTTGGAGTATGGCATGAACAGGTGGGATATAACCGTTAAACAAAGTAATTATGATTTCAATCCTTTTAGAGAAAGCGATCATGGTAAATACTTTAAAACGGTTGCAAACATTTATGAGGACTGGTCAAAGGAATTAGAATATGCAAACAAGCAACAATATGATTTCTATTGGCCTAGTCCTGTAAAACCAGATGGCGATCATTTTGATTATGAATATGAAAATAAACTTGTAGAAGATTGGGGTATACCTAAAGACTTTGTAATCTACAGAATGTGGACTGCAACAAAGAAAGAGTGTCCTATATTATGTGGTCTAGCAGACAAGTTAGGTTTAGAAGACGCACAGGTAAATATACAAACTCAAACTACAGGTATGATGTTACATTTACATATTGATAGTTTAACAGGTTTAAGAAAAGAGAGAAAAGATCAATCATCAAGCAGAGCAACTGATCCTGAATGGGGTAGAGTTTTTGTTATGTTAGAAGATTGGAAACCAGGTCATATTATTCAATTTGGGAATACATATGTACCACCATGGAAAGCAGGTGATGTAGTATGGTTTGATTGGGCAAACATACCACATAGTACTGCTAACACAGGACCATGGCCTAGAACAATTGCAAAAATAACAGGTAAACAAACGCCTAAATATAAAAAACTACTATAGGATAAATTATGAGATTATTGATTATATTATTATTTTTATTTGTATCTACAAAAACTTTCGCTGAAGACAATCGTTTTGATTGTAGTTGGGATGATGACCCACCTTGTATAGTGATTCCTGTAGGAAGCTTAAATAATTCAAACGCATTAGGTGATAGAATAACACCTACAACAACAATTACAAAAACAGAAATAAGAGAACACAATCTAATTGATTTACCAAGTGTTTTAAATTACGTATCAACACTAGACGTTACACAATCAGGACCAAAAGGACAAACTGGTTCTGTATTTTTAAGAGGTACAAACTCTAATCACACTTTAGTTTTATTGAATGGTATACCTATCAATGATACATCAACACCTACAGGTGCATTTGACGTTGGGCAAGACTTTATGTTTAACGTTGTACAAATAAATGTATATAAAGGTGGTGCAGGTGCTCATTGGGGTGCAGACGCTGTAGGTGGTGCAATTAATTTTATAACAGCTGTAGATTACGATAAAAGATATAATGTATCAGGTAATGGTAATGATAAAACTATAAGTGGTAATTATTATACTAGATTAAATGACTTTGATATATCTGTTTCAGCAGGTGAACATGAGTCTAAAAATGTTTCTGCTCTATCAGGTGCTGATGAAAAAGACGGCACAAAAAATCAGACTATAGGTGTCAATGTAAGTAAATGGTATGATATGATACATTGGCGAACATCTTGGTTTACAAGAAATACGTTTACAGATATTGATGGTCATAGTCTTGCTATACAAGATGACAAATGGTCCGATAATAGTTTTTATGCTTTTCAAACAGGTATAGATTACTTTAATAATAGTTTAACTTTTCATACACACGAATATGAAAGAATTTATGATGACGCTAATTATGATAGTCAAAATTGGTCGTTAAGAGGTGTTCATCAAAGACAAAATTGGGGAATAGGTTTTGATTATAAACATGATGAAAATTATGGTAAATCTGCATGGTCAGAAAACACAGGTAGAAATCATGGCATGGGATACTTCTTTAATTTTTCATACAACATATTATCATATCATCATAGATTTGATGAAGACCATGAAACTTATAAAATAGGATTCTTACAAGAATTAGACGATGGTTTAAGTATAAGTGGTAGTCACTCAACGTCATATAAAGATAAAACATTATACAGCGATGTAGTATATGGTGACTCACAAGAGGTAACGTTAACTAAAAATAACTTTGCTACTACTATCTTTCAAAATGATATAGGTGATCTGAATACAAATGGTGTAGAGATGTCATATAATACAGGTGATTGGAAACTTTTTGCAAGTAATTTAACAAGTAAAACAAAAGATGTATTATCATTAAGAAGACCAGAATGGTCACTTGGTTTTATTCACAATAAGAAGTTTGAAAATAACTTTACTTTAACTACTAACTACAAATACAAAGGTAAACATTTAGATATACATAACTCAAACTGGTCTACAATATCAATGCCAGAAACACATTTAGTTGATTTAAATCTAGGTTATAACTATCATGGATTTAATTTTGGTGTAAGTCTAAACAATCTATTGAATGAGAAGTATGAATCACCTCATGGTTTCTCACAAGAAGGTAGAAAGTTTACTTTAGGTTTTAACAAATCATTTTAATGTACGATACAATATTTTGGGCTATAATAGGAACTTTAAGTGGTGTCATCTTTGGTGTGATACCAGGTGCAGGACCTTTTGTTGCAACTGCAACTCTATATCCTTTCTTAACGCATATAGAACCTGTCAATGTTATGATGTATTACATCACGGTATTGATTGCAACAAATTATACAAATAGTGTAACAGCTATTCTGTATGGTATACCTGGTGACGCAACAGCAATCAGTACTGCAAGAAATGGTCATAGATTATTCTTAAAAGGTTTTGGCAATCTAGCAGTTTCTACTAACGCTGTCAGTAGTACTATAGGAGTTATATTTGCTACTACGACATTTATACTAGTATTGCCTACAATTATAGAAGTCTTTAGATTTTATAATAGTGTATTACAGACTATCATAGTTGCAGCTGCAATTGTAATGATTACACTATTGACAAAACAAAACAAATTGTTTACAATACTATTGTTCTTGTTTGGTGGTATGATTGCAAAAGTAGGTATAGACCCTATAACATTTGATAGTTTTCTAACGTTTGGTAATTCATATCTTGCTATAGGTATACCCTTTGCAAGTGTTATGATAGGTTTATATATCGTGCCTGAACTAACAAAATTAAATAGTTTTAAAGTTGAAGTACCTAAACGTATAAATAATTTTACAATAGGTAAAGATACTACAACACCTACACTCATAGGGAGTTTTGTAGGATTCTGGTGTGGTCTCATACCTGGTGTAACAAATATTCTTGGCAGTTATGCAAGTGCAAATATTGTTAAAAGGTTTTTCAAAAAACCTGTACTTAAAAGCATAGCAGCCGCAGAGGCAGCAAATAATAGTGGCGCCTTATCATCACTATTGCCTTTGCTTATACTAGCGATACCCATAACGGGAAGTGAAGTTTTGATTTATTATATTATGTTAGAAGATGG
>Ga0208130_1000414_pt1 | contig 22572 bp, 24 predicted proteins | sample ETNtaG_31_FD_185771 | JGI IMG/M metagenome (GOLD analysis project Ga0208130, IMG submission 185771) | Marine microbial and viral communities from oxygen minimum zone, Eastern Pacific Ocean - ETNP201310SV78 (SPAdes) (version 2) | ecosystem: Environmental > Aquatic > Marine > Oceanic ...
TCCCTTAGCGAAGTCGGTGTAAGGGTCCACAAGGATTTCCAGCGTCCCGTACAGACCGATCAGCAGGTCTGCAAAGTTCCCGTAAATAACAGCCGACAGGTTGGTCCCAGAACCCTTTGTGAGGTTTGAGGGGACGTTGTTGCTGACCTCAAAACGCCGCCCTGCAATCTGGCTACGGCCAAGTTCAGCTCCATAAGGGCTGAGGAGGTACTGGCCTTGACTGTCCTTGAGCTTTCCAAGAACCGACTCGACCTTCGAGTTCGTGAGGAAGCCGCATGTTGCAACATAAGCGTTATCGACGGCGACCTCCTTTTTGAGGTCTAGTAAGTGATCCAACGTTGGCGATGCACCAGTGGTTCCGCCAGCTACTGAACAAATTCCTGATGTATTGAGGCTGACCAAAGAGGATCACCTGGTCACTCGACGCGTCGATCCCGATGCTGACTATCTCAATTATGACTATGCAAAGTTTGGCGATTATTTAGATAAGACCGTTGTTGGCATTCCTTTACTGCCAGCATAGAAAACCACCAGGTCAACATCATCCGGGCCAACTGCTTTTCCCGCATGAGCTGTGTTTACTACTTCGATCAGAGCTTCTCCTGCTCCAAATGACTTCGTCATCCCGTCTTTCGTATAAAGCTCTAAACGGCCTTTAAGGATCACTGCTGAGTTGATCACGGGGTGGTAGTGCCATGGAAGGGTCACGCCTGAGGGAATCTTGATTCTCAAGACTTTGATCTCTGCTTGACCGGCTGGGTAATTAGGGAGCGCTTGTCCATTCCATTCTTTTGATGAGTTAACTAGCTCTGTAATGCTGACACCTAGTTTCTCTGCACCATGTCCATCGTGAGCATGAATCTCTCTTGCGTTTAAAGGTATCGCCAAGAGCATGACAAGAGTAAATGCAACTCGCTTCATGAGTAATCCGAATAACCAACTCATCATGGCAAATCCATCTGCTGTGAACAATGCGCGGATGGTCTCAGCTGTGGTTGCCATAGCTGCTATGAGGTCAGTTCAGTGATCAATCGCGCGAAGCGATTACGTTCCAGCGAGATTGCCTGAGTGGCTGGTACTCTTAAATTGAAGGAGTTGATGCTGTTGAATCCTGTGAGTCAGCTTAATTTTGAGGCTGAATATGGACGCAAATACCGCAGCACAATCCAACACTCCGTGCCGGGTCATGAAACCCTTCTTGAGATCGCTGCGGCCGCAATCGGTGACGCAGCTCCTGCAGCCAGGCGGATTCTTGTCGTAGGGCCTGGACCGGGAGATGAGCTGCCTCAGCTACTGAACACCTGTCCTGATGCTGATTTTGTAGTAGTCGAGCCCAGTGCTCAGATGTTGCAGACCAGTATTGAAACCTTGAAAGGCCATGGCGGTTTCGAAAGGTGCCAGTGGGTTCCGAAGACCCTGGAAGAAGCCGTTCGCTCGGGTCTCCTGCAAAGCGATTTTGATGGCGTCATCTGTCACAACGTGCTTCACCTGATGGCTCCAGATCAGCAGGGTCTGATGATTGAGCTTCTTGTAGAGCAGTCACTGCCAGGAGGCGTGTTGCTCATCAGCAGTTACAGCGAAGCTGCGGAACCTGAGATCTGCGACACGATCTTCAGCATCGCTGCACGACGTTTGCTCGATCGCGGTCTTCCTGCCGAAATGGTGGATAAATTTCTAACTGCCAGGAACACTGCCGTTTTTTCTCTGGATGCAGCCCGGCTCGAAGCCAAGCTCGTGGGGCTGAATTGCCAAGCGCCAATCCAGCTTTATCAAGGCCTGTTTGCACGGTTGTGGATCACGAGGCGGATTTGAATTTGATGATCTTGTGAAGATCTTGAGTGCCTTTGACATTCGCTGCTCTGGTTCGGACCAGCGGACATGTACATCGCCCCAGCACTGCCAGGCGATCCCATATGAGCAAAGCTGGTACTTATTGACCAGAAATAGTGGATTAAGGGGATGGTGCAGATTCTGCAGTTAGGAGCAATTGCAGTGCTTGCACTAGTGACTGTTGTCGTCGTAGGAGTCGATCAAGGCAAACAGCGAAGTAGCGAACGACCAGCTGAAAGTAAAGGACAGCTGGAACGCCTACGCGAGGAGCATCTTGAAGACTCCGTTCCACTAAGAAAATGATTGGAAAAGCTGGTCCCTACCGATCAACTCTGATCGCTCCAAGCCCTGGCCTCGGCGGTTGATCGAGACACCCGCACGCTGAGCTTTCAGGCCCTGGTTGATCAGGGACAGCTGCTGCTCGATGGCGTCAGCGCGGGACGGCATAAATCCATGGCATAAATCTTTCGCTTTTATGCCAGATCCTTCGCGAAAAAACCAGCGCCCTCTTCCGAAACCACCTCCGCAGGGCTGAGCCTAGATACTAAAAAACCCAGTCAGTGACTGGGCTTCTGAAACGGAGAGGGTCGGATTCGAACCGACGGTGAACTTGCGCCCACGCTGGTTTTCAAGACCAGAGCCATAAACCACTCGACCACCTCTCCTCACTGCGTGACATCAACGACATCCGCCCAGGCAGTTTAAAGGAGTCACCTGCGGATGACTCCTTTCTTTATTTCAGCTGTTGGGCTTGGCCAGAGGCAAGAGGCACTTGTCTGAATCGCAACCGGCGGGGCCGGCTTCGCTGATCTCACCCATGTCATAGCGCTGCAGCGCCTCGAAGAAATCAGAGCTCACGCGTCGTTGGATGACCTCGGTTTGCATCCGTTCGTACGTTGCGGCATCGATTGGTTCGAATGGCAGGCGGGGGAATGTGGCGTTGGCGTCGAAACGGGCCAGCAAGGCCGCTGAGATGTAGCCCTCTCCACGTTCGATGGTGCCGTGCAGTGCATCGGTGAGAGCTTCGATTTCATGCTCACGGAACTCGATTGTTGCCGAGGTGTTGTGAGCGGTGTAGTGGGTCTGAACCTGCATGTAGAAATCGAACTGGGCCATGGCCGAGAAGGCGTTGATGTCTACTGCATCCGCGCCGGGCAGATTTGCCCAACTAACTTCGGTGGGAATTTCCACCAGCCATTCGGTGCAACGGGGATCGAACGGATCATCCAGCAGTCGACCTTGCTCATCTTTGTCGGACTGAGATGGCACCACGGTGTAGCCGTAGTCCATGCAAGCCATGGCCACCGGGTCGTTCTTGCCGAAGGTGATGCGGCGGATGAAGCGCTGAGCCTTGGGGGGGTGCCAGCCAGGGGCAGCACCGGTGAGCAGGCTTTTGGTGCCGGCGGGTTGCACTGTTGTGCAGCGGTTAGGACGACGCAGTCCATGACGGTCGCAGTATTCCCAAACCGCTTCATTCACGGTTGTCTTCCAGCGACTGAGATACTCCGCTTCCTGACGTTTGAAGTCCTGGCCCTCCTCGGTGTCTGGGCGACCGGCTTCCCACCATTTCAGCCAGGGCGTTCCGAAGGCGTGCACAAAGAAATCGAACAGGCCCGTGAAACTCACGCCAACGATCGGATCCCAGGCGCGGCTTTGGCGATAGCGTTCCACTTCGAATTGATGGTTCAGCAGGCAAGCCACTGACAAGGCACCAGCTCTGAAGGCGTCGCGTTGACCCTCGTCATCGCTGGGGTCGATCTGGTTGAGATGAACTTCTGCCAGGTTGCAGTGGAAGTCGGCACCGAGAATCTCCCCACAGGGATTGAGCCCGTAGCGTCCGAGTCGATGCTCGAGTTCGTCATCTGCAATTGGGCCGTGATTCAGATTCAGCCAGCGACCAGCCTCTTCTTTGCCTTGATCGCAATAGATGTCGATGAATTCCCGACGCAGTTCAGGTGTAGAGAGAAGATCAGCATTGGAGCGAGCAATCGCTTCAGGCGCGAACTGGATCGCTCCCTCACCACTGTGGAACTGGCGGGTCACCGCTTCTAACAGCACTTCACGGCTGGGGCGGGTGTGATAAACCCTGGTGTGATTGGCCATGCGCAGGGCATCACGCTCGGGATCAATCCGCCAGTTGCCGTCTGCGTCCTGCTGCCAGAGGTTGTCTTTAGCGCCGGCCGCGCTGGTGTCGTTGAACGCGAACTGACGCATGCCCGCGCTGCGACGGATGTTGCCGGCCACGATGGTGACGGCAGCCTCATCAATCAGCAGGCAGCATTCAACCGAGGTCAGCCTGCGCCCAACGGCTTTGCCCAGAAGACGGGCGACACGTCCGTAGAGATCCTTGAGTTTGACCGGATTGGCCATGCCCCCGAAGCCCTTGAGGGTTTCGCCAACAGGTCGAACGTCGGAAAGATCAACATCAACTTTGATTGTGCGTCCTGCAAAACGCTCATCACTGCTGAGGTTGAGCAGCAATTGATAGCTGTCGACCCAGCCCCGACGGGTGTCGCCAACACGGATCGAGACGGTGTCACCATCGATGGTGTGGCTGGTGGAGTCTTGGCGCTCGCCGGCTGGAGTGACGCCGATGTCGGTGACCTTGACCACTTCAATCGGATTGGTGACCACCGGCAGGCGGTCGATCAGGTGCGGTTCGATGATGGCGCCTGTACCGCAGCCCATCATCGCCAGGTCCATCATCAGACCGAAGGCTTCCCAATCCACCAAGTTGGTGGAGGTGCAGTTGTAAGAACCGGAAAAATTTTCTTGGCGTTCGATCCAGGGTGTGCCGCCGATCCAGAGCCAACGACCAGAAGGCAAAGCTTTTTGATTGGCCTGCATTCGGGCCAACAGCGACACTTCTTCATCGGTTAGCTGGCCGAGCTTCTGTAAACCGCCGAGATTTCGCGATCCAACTTCACTCCAACTCTCTCTTCCGGAGCTGCTGCGTCGGCTGTATGTCCGATAGAAAACGGGGTTGGCGGCAGGAGCTGTGGCGGGGAAGTTGCCGTTGCTGGACAGAGTTTCAGTGATGTCCTGGGTGTCACTGCGGCTTGGAGACAGGGTCACGTTGTCGGGCGGGTCAGTTCCGGCACACTAACGCCAGCAATGGGGGTGGCAACCGGTTGGTGGCACTATCCGCAGTGTCGCTGGTCAAGAGGAGGCAGAGACTGCCACCATTTCGCTCAGTCATCGTCAGCAGGTAGATGGTTTGTTCTCAGCGCCTGGTGGGGCGGCTGTTCACGCGAGCATTGACCCGACCGTTCACGCGTGCGCTGAGATTTCTGCTGGTTGAACTTCACGGTTGGACAGCATTTTTGAAAGTGCGTGAAACGCTGCTGGTGGCCCTGGAAGAGTTGCTGGAACGCGTTTCACTCAGTGAGCTTGTGGTGGGTGTTGCCTACAGCACAACTCCTCAACAGTTGGAACGCATTCCGGAGCTGATGCGATCAGTGGTGGCAGAAGATTCTCAGCTTGATTTCGAGGCCTGTCGGCTCGTGCGCATTTCAGCGTTCAGCTACGACCATGAATTGGAGATCCGTTCATGCCACGCCATGCATGACGACTTTGAAAACAGTTTGCACCGCCTCAATCGCAGGATCCTTGAGGTGCTCTCGCAGCATCGCATCGAGATCCCCTTCCCCACACAGACCTTGGAGCTGCATTCCTCTGAATCAAGTCAATGATTCTGCGCATTCCAGAACCTGAAGTGATGAACGACCCGCTGCAGGTGGATGCCTACGCAGCAGCAGATTTCAGTGGAACGGACCAGGCGATGGTCGAGCGAATTGCCACGTTGCTTCACTCATCCGGCGCATCGTTCAAGCCTCAAGCACGTTTGCTGGATCTCGGATGCGGACCAGGAAATATCACGGCTCGTCTGGCCCAGCGATGGCCGAAGTGTTCAGTGCTCGGACTCGATGCGGCTGACCGGATGATTGCTGTGGCGGATGATCGCCGTCGTGCAGCCGGTTTGTCGCGCGAGCGCCTTCGCTATGAGCAGGCTCTGTTGCCGATTCACCAGGCGGATCAACCAGCGGATCTGATTGTCAGCAATAGCTTGCTGCATCACCTCCACGACCCTCATCAGCTTTGGTCGTCATTGATCCCACTGGCAGCGCCTCACTGCCTGGTGCTGCATCGCGACCTTCGCCGCCCGGACAGCGAGGCAAGCATTGATCGACTTTGTCAGTGCCATGTCGCTGACGCTCCGTTGGTGCTGCAACGGGATTACAGGGCATCGCTGCATGCGTCCTTCTCGTTGGAGGAGGTCAAAGCGCAGTTGCTGCTTGCTGGTCTGCAGCATCTGCAGGTGGTTGCCGTTGAAGATCGCTACCTGGAGGTGAGTGGCTGGATCACGGGCTGTCAGGCTGGATCTGGTCAACGCACACCATGAGCACCGATTCAGCACTTCAGGACGGACGTGAGCTGCTGGATGCGGTGGCGCGACGGCGCAATTTTGCGATTATTTCTCACCCTGATGCGGGTAAAACCACGCTGACTGAGAAATTGCTGCTGTACGGAGGAGCGATTCAGCAGGCTGGTGCGGTGAAAGCCCGTGGTGAGCAGCGCAAGGTCACGTCCGATTGGATGGAGCTTGAGAAGCAACGGGGTATTTCGATCACCTCCACTGTTCTTCAGTTCGATTACACGGGTAACACCATCAATCTGCTGGATACGCCCGGCCACCAGGATTTCTCGGAAGACACCTACCGGACCTTGGCAGCAGCGGATAACGCCGTGATGCTTGAAGATGCGGCCAAGGGGCTTGAGCCGCAGACCCGCAAGCTGTTTGAGGTTTGCCGCATGCGGGAAATTCCTATCTTCACGTTCATCAACAAGATGGACCGACCGGGTCGGGAACCTCTGGCACTCCTCGATGAAATTGAATCGGAGCTGGAACTCACCCCTTGGGCCGTGAACTGGCCGATCGGCAGTGGCGAGCAGTTCCGTGGAGTGATTGATCGTCGTTCCCACGAAGTGATTCTGTTCAGTCGTGCTGAACGTGGGCGCCAATCGGAAGAACGTCATCTCTCTTTGGATGACCCTGATCTCAAAGACCTTGTGGAACCCGAGCTGCTGGAGCAGGCGGTTGAGGAGATGGAGCTGCTCGAAGCGGCAGGGGCTGAACTTGATCTCGAGCTGGTGCATGCCGGCGAGCTGACGCCGGTGTTTTTTGGTTCGGCGATGACCAATTTCGGCGTGCGTCCCTTCCTGAATGCGTTTCTGGAGATGGCTCAGAAGCCTGTGGCGCGTCAGGGGCAAGACGGTCCAGTCGATCCGTTGCGGCCTGACTTCAGTGGTTTCGTGTTCAAACTGCAGGCCAACATGGATCCTCGTCACAGAGACCGGGTCGCTTTTGTCCGTGTCTGCAGCGGGCGTTTTGAAAAAGACATGACAGTCCGTCATGCCCGCACGGGCAAGGCCATTCGCTTGTCACGCCCACAGAAACTGTTTGGACAAGATCGTGCGGTTGTGGAGGATGCGTTCCCAGGTGACGTGATTGGACTGAACAATCCCGGGATGTTCTCAATCGGCGACACGCTCTACACCGGAACCAAGGTGGAGTACGAGGGAATTCCCTGTTTCAGTCCAGAGATCTTCAGCTGGCTGCGTAATCCCAACCCCTCAGCATTCAAGAATTTCCGTAAGGGGGTCAATGAATTGCGTGAAGAGGGAGCTGTGCAGATCCTCTATGACAATGACGAAAGTAAAAGGGATCCAATCCTTGCTGCCGTCGGTCAGCTGCAACTTGAGGTTGTGCAACATCGTCTTCAGAACGAATACGGTGTCGAAACTCGCTTGGAGCCGCTGGGCTATCAAGTGGCTCGTTGGGTCACTGGTGGCTGGTCGTCGCTGGAGAAAGTCGGTCGGATTTTTAATTGCAAAACCGTGAGGGATGCATGGAATCGACCGGTTCTGTTATTCAAAAACGACTGGAATCTCAATCAGCTTCATGAAGAGCATCCCGATCTTGAGCTCAATGCTGTGGCTCCTGTCGTGAGTGGAGTTGAGCCGATCAGTCTCTGATCACAGAACGCGCTGATTGATCAGCTAAGGAAAAGCCCTCTCAAGCAGGAAGAGCTTTTCTGATGGTTTTCAAATCTGGAAAGCTGTTCATCCGATCACTCGTCGCCTTCTTCATTCGTTGAGCCAACAGGAATCAAGCGAATGGCTGTGCGACCGAGCTTGATTTCACCAGTCAGCATCAATAAACCTGGTCTGTGTTTATTGGTCCATGACATGCATTGGCTCGTCAACGATTTAATCCCGATTTCATCTTTACGAGTCTGAGTTGGAGGCCTGTTGCTTTGAAATGCACCTCTGAAGTCAATGGTTTTTCTGGAGGATGAAAATTGCAAAGATCCTATTCAAAAAACTCTTGATCAATATTGAAGAACTGCCTTGATCAATGTGTAGGTCTTGGTCGCCGGCTCCTCCAACCCTGTTCTCTGCAAAATCTGCGCTGGTCTGCACGAAGCTGCTCGCAAGCTAGTTCAGAGTTGTCTTCAGATCTGATTGGAGCCGTTGTTGGCTTCAATCCCATTCCTTGTTGAAATGTTGAGATTCACTCACGACCGCTTTTCAGTCACGGGCAAGCAAATTCATCGCCAGAATGTTGCTTCTGAAGCGGTCTGCTGTGAACACCCTCTGGCTGCTCCGTCCTTGTGATGACGGCGGTACTGATTACGTCTGTTTTCGTGATCATCGCGATCACGTTGAGGTGCTGGAGGGATATCACCAGCCTCCCCAAATGCCCCTGATCAAGCACCGTCAGGTCTTGCTCAATGCCGATGTGCCCCGTTTTCGGCACCGTTTCGAGCGCCAGCAAGGATTTCGCCACGGTCCACCTCTGTTCTGAGTCGCTTCCGAATTCAAGGTTTGTGCTCGCTTGAGCGAGTCTCTCGATAATCTCTAGAGAGATTTCTGTATATCAATGGCTGCAGGGCTGGATCCAGGCTCGGATTCGGATCCAAAAGATCCTTATTCCATGCTCGGCGTCACTCCTGGCGCCGGATTTGACGACGTTCAAAAAGCAAGAGATCGGGTCGTCGCCTCTTGTGGTGATGATGCAGTTGCCCGCGCTCGTGTTGAGGCTGCTTACGACGCAGTCCTGATGGAGCGTCTACGAGATCGACAGTCTGGCCGTCTCAGTTCGGCCGCCGCCTCTGCTTCACAGGTGGAACGCCAACAGGTGTCTGCAGGAGTGCCCAGTAGTGGCAATGGTCCTGCCGCTTTGCTCACCCGTTTACGCGGCATGTCATTGCCGGCGCCGTCACTGAGTGGTGCCGGTTTTATGCCCGATCTGCAATTGGTGCAAGGTCAGGGTCTTGTGGTTCGCTCCATCGCAGGAGCTTTGGCCTTACTGCTTTTGCTGCTGGCTCCCCAAACGGTCGACCTGCTTCTGCCCCTGTCAACCATTGCGGTGTTCATCAGTCAGGTCAAGCGAGGCCGTCGGCCCTTGGGCTCCCTTGGCTGGACCCTCCTGCTTCTGGTTGTTGGCCTGGCTCTGGGTGCATTGCTCAGTGCTGTCACTGTTCAGGCGGGTCTGCCACTGGGTGTGGAGCAATGGCAGGCACTGCCCACCCTGCTGTTGTTGCTTGCCGGAGCTCTGTTATTCGCCTGATTCGATCATTCCCTCAATCAGGCTTTGCAGCTCTGATTCATTGAATCGATAAACCTCGCTGCAGAAATGACAAGTGAGCTCTGCGCCCTTGTCGTCTTCCAGCATGGATTGCAATTCTTCTCTGCCTAGCAACATGAGTGCGCCCAAGCTTCTTCTACGGCTGCAGGGACAATGGAACTGCACCGGCTGCGTCGGTTCGCTGCTTGGGATGGGCTGAGGATCAAGATCTGGGAAAACCTCCCGAAGCAACTGTTCCGGATGGTCACCGCAGCGGTGCAGCTTCTGGCTGAAATGCTCAATCTCGCGGCACCTCTCCTCGAGCAGAGCAACCAGAGCTGGCTCTTCTGCGGCCTTCGGCAGCACCTGAACCAGCAAGCCTCCGCTGCTCTGCAATCCTTCGCTGTTGATCGTTTCGCCCACGAACACCGCAGAGGGTGTCTGTTCGGAATGGAGCAGATAGGAAGCGACATCCTCCCCGATGCCTCCGCTCACCAGCTCCACTGTGCTGCTGAAGGGTTCGCCTTTGCCGTCGTCCCTCACCACATGCAGATACCCCGTTCCTGCTGCTGAGGTGAAGTCGAAACTGGCTTGTCCTGCTGAATCGCTGATCGGGTCCAGTTCAAGCGAAGGGTTGCCGACAAAACCACGCACGCTTCCGTCACGGCCGGCATCCACTGTCAGGCCCTTGAGAGGGCCATCTGATCCCAGTCGCAGGTTGACGCGACCATGCCGAACCTTCATGGAGCTGGCCAGCAGTAGACCCGCACCCATGGCTCTGCCGAGCATCACGGTGGTGAGGTACGAGAGTCCGTGACGTGATTGGGCGGTACGAGTGGTTTCGCCGGTGGTCACCGCCACAAGCCTGATTCCCCCACCTGCTGCGGTGGCACGGACCAGCCGATCAGCCATGGCTCTACAACAATCCAGGCGTCATGGTGACAGAGCATGCAGTCGGCCATTGCGCAGGCGCAGGTGCTCACAGCTCCAGCCCTGGAATAGTTCCGGCTCGTGGGTCACCACGATCAGCAAACGCTCCTGGCTCAGCCGGTCAAGCAGTTCGAGCACTTCGGCACGCACTGACCAGTCGAGTCCTGCTGTGGGCTCATCGAGCAGCAGCACATCCGGCTTGCGTAGCAGCTGCACCGCCAGAGCCAGACGCCGCTGCTGTCCGCCGCTGAGTCGCTCCGGAGCCTGACGCCCATCCACGCTGCTGAGTCCGACCTTTCGCAGCGCCGCAATCATCTCTTCGCTGCTTAGCCGCCTGTGGCCCAGCTTCAGTTCCTGGTTGACGCTCAAGCCCAGAAAGTGTCGCTCCGGAAATTGAAACACCACTCCGCAAAGCCAGCGTCGTTGGCGCTGATTGAGTGGCTGCCCCTTCCAGCTGATGCTGCCGGTGTCAGCACCGGCCATCCCACTGATCACCTCCAGCAGGCTGGTCTTTCCACTGCCGCTGTCGCCGGATATCAGCAGTGGGCGCCCCGGATCGGCCTTCAGCTGGATGCTGTTCAAGACCAAGTGTTCTGCCGTTGCAGGTTTGTAGTTGATATTTGTGAGTTCCAGCATTCCGATCGAATGCCCCGGTCTGGGCTGCCTTGGCTCCCCAGCATGGTCGATGGCTCCGTCGCCGGCGATGATGACGGGGTCAGCGGTGGGTCATGCGCGTTCGCTTCCGAGAGGTTGATCCCTTCAATTGCTGGGTCTGGTTGCGATTCAGCGAGATTCCCAGTCAGGGAGAACGGAATTATGTGGATGGCATCTTTGACAGTTGGTATGTGCTGGGACGTCTTGGCGGGTTCAATGCCGAGAGCCTGCAGGTTCACGAAGAAGGCGATGAGCTCAGCTGGATGAGCTACGAAACCGAGGAGGCAACGGGGGTGATGCCGGCTCTGATGCACAACATGGGCCAGATGGAGTACCAGCAGGACTGGGCCCGTTGCTGGATTGATCTGGGCACCAGTGATGGGATTGCCCTCGATGTTCTGATCAATGCCCTGCGTCAACTTGATTCTGATGTGGTGCAGCTCGAGGAACTGTTGATCGGTGGCGTGAATGACGACTGGCCGGTGGAAGACCATCCCGACAGTGTGTTCCCCGGCATGGGTTGAGCGTTGACGTGGCGGAACGACGTCGCCTGCTGATCGCCTCCCGCAGGTTGCAGTCTGCGGATGACCATCGTCGCTTTGTGCTTGAGGATCATGAATCGCGCTACCTGCGCAAGGTTCTGCGGCTGAAGCAAGGTGCTCAGGTGGATGTCATCGATGGCCGGGGCAACCTGTGGGTGGCTCGTCTTTTGAACGGTCATCAACTTGAGTTGTGCTCAGGGATCGAGGCGCCTAGTCAGACTGTGATCTCCCCAAGGCCGAAACTGGGTCTTGCCATTGCGTTGATCCGTCGAGGAATGGATGACGTGATGCGGATGGCTTGTGAGTTGGGTGTGGATCGGTTGCAGCCGCTGGCTTGTCAACACTCCGTTCCTCAGGCTGAGCATCGTCCGGAGCGTTGGGGCTCGATCCTGCAGGAAGCCGTTGAACAGTGCGAGCGGCTCTGGGCTCCTGAACTGCCTGAACTGTGTCCCTCCGCAGAGTGGTGGGACACACCGGGGCCGCACGACCTGCGCTTGATTGCGGTGGCTCGCGAGCTGGAGAGTCCTCGATTGTCTGAATGGCTTGCGACTCAGGCCTCAGTGGATCGATCCATCTGGCTGTCGATCGGACCCGAGGGGGGGTGGAGCGAGCAGGAACTGGCTGCAGCACAAGCAGCAGGCTGGATCTTTGTGTCTCTGGGTGACACCATCCTGCGCAGTTCCACCGCTGCTGTGGCTGGGATCAGCAGCCTCAGTAACTGGCGCACGCTCAGGTGCTGAGGCTCCGGTGCTTACAGGGATCAATGCATGGTCTCCCGGTCACTCCCATGCGCTGCATCAGCGTGATCTGCACAAAGGAGGGGCTTTGAAGCGCCTCTCTCAGACTAGATTCTGAGCAAGTTCCATGTTGCTCAGGGCAGAAGGTGCGTCACGCCTGTGATGCTCCAATGAAGCATCAATGGAATGACGCATCAATGGATCAGATCAGGATTGTGCCTGATTAGGCCTGCCCCAGATCGTTTAGCTCTTGAACAGCTCGCTGGCCATGCTGCGGAAGCCTGCCAGGTTGTTGCCTGGACGACGCTTGCCGGGACGAATCGAGTTTCCAGGTTGGAGAGCATCTGGGGCAAAGGTGGTCAACTGAATCTCCGGTTTGGCGGCTTCTGCGGCGGCTAGCTCTGCGGCGATGGCCTCTGCAGTGGTCAGAGATGGCTTGGCTTTCGGAGCGTCTTCACTGCTCTTTGCAGTGGTATCGGGACTGCTTGCAGCTTGGCTTTCAGCAACTACGGCCACAGGAGCAGGAGCTGGATCAACAGCAGGGGCAGGGACAGCCTCTTCGACTGGAGCTGGGGCCGCTGCTGGCTGGGATGTCTCAGCAGCGTTCTCGACCTTCTCCGGCTTGGGTTCAGGCTTGGTCTCTGCCGCCTGCGGTTCCTGCTCTCCCAGCTCAAGGAAGAAACCCTTTCTGTTCAGCACCATGCCTGAGCGGGGAAATCGTCAAGCTGATTATCCGTGCCGAAGCGCCCGTCAGCGTTGATGCTTAGGGCAGTGCAACACAGCCTGATGTTTTTCACGCCTTTTGAGCTCCCGTCTCAAACCGCTGCGCTGTGGTTCACCGCGCTGTTGGTCAATGGGCTTTTGATCAGTTTTGCGCAACGCTTTCCGTTGCTCACGCGCGCGGGTTGGTGTCATGCAGGCATCCTGGGCACGGTGCTCTGGGGCTCGCTGGCCTGGCGTGGCTGGTTGGCCGTTGTGGCCTATCTCGTGCTTGGTTCGCTGGTCACCAAGCTGGGCTTTGCCAGGAAGCAGGAGCTTGGTCTTGCCGAGGGGCGAGGCGGTCGTCGCGGTCCAGAAAATGTCTGGGGCTCGGCCTTCACCGGTCTTGTGCTGGCTTTGCTGATCGCCGCTCGCATCGGTTCGCCGACGTTGTTGCTGATTGGCTTCTCCGCGAGTTTTGCGGCCAAACTTGCCGACACCTTCGGCAGTGAGATCGGCAAGCGCTGGGGCCGGACCACCTTGCTGATCACCACCCTGCGGCCGGTGCCCGCTGGGACCGAGGGTGCGGTGAGTGTGGAAGGAACCCTGGCCAGTGCCTTTGGCAGTCTGCTGATGACGGTTGTGATGGCTCTGCTCGGATTGCTTCAATCCGGAGCTGCCTTTGCTGTTGTGCTGGTGGTGGGTTTCATCGCCACACTGCTGGAAAGTTTGCTGGGAGCTCTTGGCCAGGACCGCTGGCCCTGGCTGAGCAATGAGCTGGTTAATGGTCTGCAGACCGCCTGGGCGGCAGGCCTGGCGATCGTTTTCGCTTGGGTTCTGGGTGTGTCGGGCTGAAATCTCGACCGGCTTCGGCACGCAGGGTGTTGAGCATTCCTCGCAGTGCAGTCCGCAGCATGAGCCGGTCGATGCATTCGCGGCGTGCAATCTCTGTCAGGGAGAGTCCGTCGATCCAGAACGCACAGAGCCAACGGCAATGGTTCGGCTCCAAGCTGTTCAACATTTGGATCAGCCATTCGTGCTGTGGATCAGCCGGCTGGCATCGGTGATCTTGCAGACCATCGATCCGGGCCTCTGGTTCAGAAGAACCATCGCTGTTGCTGCGCTGATGATGGAGTGACTGGATTCGCCGATCCCGGTGTGCCATGCAGGCCTCTCGCCAGCGATCAGTGCTGACTCCGAGTTGTTGAGCGAGATCTTCATTGCTGAGTAGCGGCTGCCCGGCATGCAATCGCCGCTCCTGCGCTTTCATTCCCCGGGCATGCAGATCACTTAGTCGCCAGGGGATTCGCATCGTTTGCAGCCGGTCTCTTCTGTAATGCCTGATCTGGCCGGTGATCCTCGGCATCGCATAGCTGCTGATGCGGTGGCCGCGACTGGCCTCAAAACGCTCAACAGCTCGGATCAGCCCATAGCGGCCTTCCTGCACCAGATCGTCGCGTTCACCGGAACCGTTGTGAAGCAGACGGTTGGCACCGAGATGTGCCAGCCCGAGGTGCATCAGCACAGTGTCATTGCGCTGCAGGATGTGCTCAGGGATCGATCGGCGGCGTTCATGCTGTCGTTGACGTTCAAGTCGTCGTTGAATTGCCGCCGGTTGCGTGGTGTTGGTCATCGATGCCATCAAGCAGGAACCTTTTCAAGGTCCGCTGAGTCATGGCTGGCTCACCTCACTCCTGTGGATGAACGGATTCATCCTCAAGGGGGAGGAATGGGCAGGTGATCAGTGCTTGCCAGTGCGCCCGATCAGGTAGGAGCTGAACGCCAACATCAGCACACCTGCGCAGTACTGAATCAGCTCGGTGATTGAGGTCACCTCAAAGCTCACCATCACCTTGAACGCCGTCACGATCAGGGCAACGATGATCACCTTGGTGAGCTTCTGTTTCAGACCATCGAGATCTTGGATGTTCAGCAGATTGCGTCTTGAAGACGATTCATCGTTCTGTCGCGGGTCGATGTCGGAAATCACCAGCTCGTAGATGCCATAGCCAAAAATCAGCAGGGCGATGCCGATGAGGTAGTAGTCGATGCCTCCCACCACCTTCCCAATCAGCAGCGTGCTGTTGTCGTGGGTGAAGTCACCTCGAAAGACTTTTCTGAGAACGCTGATCTCTGCGTAGGTGCCGATAACAAAACAGCTGATGCTCCCCAGCAGACTCATCACCACGGGAATCAGCGTGACCAGTCGGAACTTCCAGATCAGCCCTTCAAATTTGCGCTCCAGGCGGCTCGATCGGTTCATGCTCGGCTTGTTCATGGTGGCGCTTGGTCTGGATTCGTTTGGGTGTGAAGGGATGACTTAAGCGAGGTTCTCCGATGTCGGAGGTCTGGAAGGAGGTGGAGGGCCCAGAAGCGCTGGTATGGAGAGTCCCACAAGGGCTGAGCTCACGGTCAGAAAGACAGCCAGTGGAATGGGCTTCACCAGTGGCTGCCGTTCCATCACGGTGCCGCAACGGAAGCACACGGGCAGGGCCCCTTTCGGAGGGTGCAGGACGACCGCAGGACCACAACAGCAATCAGGGCAGCGGAATCGAGGCATGGCCGAAGAGCGCGTGCTGATACACGCAGTGGCGAACTGTGAATTGCGACAATCATGCGTTGCCGTCAGTGGTCCTGCCATGCCCCTCAGCTCCCTGGTGCGCCTGCTGCAGTGCTCAGCGCTGACCAGTGAGCTCGGCGAACGCATCGATCGCCCCGACCGGCTCCTGCTCCGCGGAGGTGGTCGGGGGGCCAGGGCTCTTGTGGCCAGTGCGCTGGCGCGCCAACAGGATCGGCCTCTGCTTGTGGTCGTGCCGACCCTTGAGGAGGCGGGTCGCTGGACGGCTCTTCTGGACCTGATGGGCTGGCGCAGTGCCCAGCTCTATCCCACCAGTGAAGGTTCGCCCTATGAACCGTTTGACCCCACCAGTGAAATCACCTGGGGGCAGTTGCAGGTGCTCAGTGAATTGCAGCTCGATCAACAGAGCTGCGATCTGGCGATTGTGGCCACGGAGCGCTGTCTTCAACCGCATCTGCCACCGCCGCAGGCTTTATCTGATCGATGCCGAACCCTTCGTAAAGGCGACAGCGTCGACCTTGAGGATCTAGCCACCAGCCTGGCCCAGCTTGGTTATGAACGGGTTTCCACCATCGACCAGGAAGGTACCTGGAGCCGCCGTGGCGACATCGTTGATGTTTTCCCAGTCAGCAGTGAACTGCCGGTGCGTCTGGAGTTCTTTGGTGATGAGCTCGACAAGCTGCGTGAATTTGATCCCGCCAGCCAGCGTTCTCTTGACCCGATCGAAAGTCTGAGGCTGACCCCGACAGGCTTCAGTCCTTTGATCGCTGAACAGCTGCGCGATGCCATGCCCGATGGTCTCGATCAGTTTCTCAGTGAGGAATCCCTGTCTGAATTGCTGGAAGGGGGGACTCCCGAGGGCATGCGCCGCCTACTTGGACTGGCCTGGAAGCAGCCTGCCTCACTTCTCGACTATCTCCCGGCCAACAGCTTTGTGGCCATTGATGAGCGACGTCATGGCCGCTCCCATGGGGACCAGTGGCTGGACCATGCCAGGGAGCATCACGACGAACTGGCGTTGCCGTTGCCGATCCTGCATCGAGACATCGAGGAGGCGATGGGGCTGGCTGAAGCTTTCCCAGGGTTTGATCTGGCTGAGTTGCAGGAAAGTGATGACCATCCCAACGCTTTTGATCTCAACAGTCGTCCTGTGCCGGCCTATCCCAATCAGTTCGGAAAGCTTGGTGAACTGATCAAGAGCTACGGCAAGGAGAAACAGGCCGTTTGGCTGCTGTCTGCCCAGCCCAGTCGAGCTGTTGCGTTGCTCGAAGAGCATGACTGCATCAGTCGTTTCGTTCCCAATGCTGCCGATGCGCCTGCCATCGAGCGTCTGATTGAACAGGGAACACCTGTTGCTTTGAAGACACGCGGCACTGCTGACCTCGAGGGGCTGCAGCTTCCCGCCTGGCGGATCGCTCTCATCACTGACCGCGAGTTTTTTGGGCAGCAAACCCTCACCAGCACGGGCTATGTGCGCCGCCGCCGCAAGGCAGCCAGTCGCACGGTGGATCCCAACAAAATGCAGCCTGGGGATTTCGTGGTGCATCGCAATCACGGCATCGGCCGTTTCCAGAAGCTGGAAAAGTTGGCGATCAGCGGCGAGGTGCGTGACTACCTGGTGGTGCAGTACGCCGACGGCATCCTGCGGGTGGCGGCGGATCAGCTGGGCAGCCTCGGTCGTTATCGCGCCAACAGTGATGCTCCACCCCAACTCAGCAAGATGGGCGGTTCGGCCTGGGTCAAGGCCAAGGAACGTGCCGGAAAGGCTTTGCGCAAGGTGGCGCTCGACCTGGTGAAGCTTTACGCCGAGCGACATCAGGCCCCTGGATTCGCGTTTCCGGTTGACGGCCCTTGGCAGAACGAGCTGGAGGAGTCATTCCCCTATGAACCAACCCCGGATCAGCTCAAGGCCACAGTCGATGTGAAGCGGGATATGGAGAAGTCGCAACCGATGGATCGCCTGGTTTGCGGCGATGTGGGCTTCGGCAAAACCGAGGTAGCGATCCGGGCCATCTTCAAGGCGATTACGGCCGGTAAACAGGTGGCGATGTTGGCTCCCACAACAGTGCTTGCCCAGCAGCATTGGCGAACGCTTTCAGAGCGTTTTGCGCCCTATCCCATCAAGGTGGCTCTGCTCAATCGCTTCCGAACCACCAGCGAGCGGAAGTCGATCCTTGAAGGTCTTAAGAAAGGCACCATCGACGCCGTTGTGGGAACGCATCAGCTGCTGAGCAAGAGCACGGTGTTCGACAAGCTCGGCCTGCTGGTGGTGGATGAAGAACAGCGCTTCGGTGTCAACCAAAAGGAAAAGATCAAAGCGCTGCGCAAGGACGTCGACGTGCTCACTCTTTCGGCGACGCCGATTCCGCGCACGCTCTACATGAGCCTTTCAGGAGTGCGTGAGATGAGCTTGATCACCACGCCCCCTCCCTTGCGCCGACCGATCAAGACCCATCTGGCCGCTCTTGATGAAGAGGCGGTTCGCAGTGCCATTCGTCAGGAGCTTGATCGCGGAGGCCAAGTCTTTTACGTGGTCCCGAGGGTCGAGGGTATTGAAGATGTGGCTGGTCAGCTGCGTCAGATGCTTCCTGGCCTGCGACTACTGGTGGCGCACGGTCAAATGGCTGAGGGCGAGCTGGAGAGCGCCATGGTGGCTTTCAACGGCGGTGAAGCGGATGTGATGCTCTGCACCACGATCGTGGAAAGCGGACTCGACATCCCCAGAGTCAACACAATCCTGATTGAGGATGCCCATCGATTCGGACTGGCGCAGCTTTATCAGTTGCGAGGACGTGTCGGTCGTAGTGGCATCCAGGCCCATGCCTGGTTGTTTTATCCCGGTAATGCCTCTCTCAGTGAAGCGGCACGGCAGCGACTGAGGGCGATTCAGGAATTTGCCCAGCTGGGCAGTGGTTATCAGCTGGCGATGCGGGATATGGAGATCCGCGGGGTTGGAAACCTATTGGGAGTGCAGCAGAGCGGGCAGATGGAAGCCATCGGATTTGATCTCTACATGGAGATGCTTCAGGAATCCCTGGCCGAGATCCAGGGCCAGGACATTCCTGCGGTCGACGATACCCAGGTGGATCTGCAGGTCACTGCGTTCATTCCTGCTGACTGGATCACCGATGCCGACGAGAAGATGGCGGCCTATCGATCGGCAGCAGAGTGTGTCAGCAGCGAGTCGTTGGTTGAACTTGCAGCAATTTGGGCCGATCGCTACGGCGCTCTGCCCGGACCGGTTCAGTCGCTGCTCCAACTCATGGATCTGAAGCTTTTGGCCAAACGCTGCGGTTTTTCACGCATCCGTCCTGAGAAGCCGAACATCGCGCTGGAGACACCGATGGAGGAGCCGGCTTTTCGCCTGTTACGCCAGGGGTTGCCGCAGCATTTACATGGTCGGCTTGTCTATCAGCCCGGGGCTGGTGCGACGGCCAAGGTGATGGCCAGAGGCCTGGGAGTGTTGCCGATGGAGAAGCAGCTTGAGGAAATCAAGAGCTGGCTTGAGCAGATGGCCGCTCAGATTCCTGATGCCGAAGGGCTCACAGCCGATGAGCGCGAAAAACAGCAAACCGCCCGTAACGAGGCCGTTCTCAGCGTTTAACCCTTCGCGCTGATCCTGGCGAACGGGCAAAGATGAGAAAGTTCCTACACATTGCGCAATTCTTCGTTACGCTGGCCGGAGCAAAATGGACCACGTGGGCGAATTCATCGATCCAATCAGCAGCGTGGGTTCCATGGGTCTGTTCTCAAGCCTGATTGGAGCTGCGGCACTGGGTGTTTATGCCCTATGGCAGGACGATTCGCAAAATAATGACGACGATGATTCCTCACCTGGCGGTGGATTGATGCAGCCTGTGGCCTGAAAAGTCCAAGCCTGCCTGCCTCCTTTCAGTCACATCCCCTCATAACCATCACCCGTTTGGGTGATGGTTTTTTTGTTTCTGCATAAGAGCCTGGAACAGTCCCACGCTGTTCAGGGCATTTGAGCCGAGCTTTGCTTCGATGTTGGTGGTGTTGGCTTCCAGCCGTTTGCTTGCCAGTCCTTGCAGCCATTCCGGCGCAGGCGGTGTCCTGGGAAGCCATTGATGTTCTGCGCAACAAGCTCACGCAGGCTGGTGTGCGTGTGGTTCAGAGGGACTGCTCTCAACGAGGGCTCCAGGGTTTGTATCACCCAAGCAGCGACACCCTTGTGGTTTGTCGCTCGCACAGGTCCCCAGCCCAGGTCTGGGACACCCTTGCCCACGAGGCAACCCATCGCATGCAGCGCTGCATTGGCGGCCCTATCTCAGATCGGAAGCACCATCGCGCCATGTACTCAGCCCTTGCGCGGAGTCATCCGGCGGAGGTGCGTTCGATTCGTGTGTATCCCCGTCAGCAGCAGTTGGCTGAACTGGAAGCCAGATACACCGCCAAGCTCCCTCCACGTGATGTTCTGCAGTTGTTCGATCGCTATTGCGGAGCTGAGGTTCGCGTCTGAATGCCGTCAAAACGTTGTTATACCCCGATCCATTGGGATTAATCATGAATTCATTACTGATGCAACTAGCGCTGGCTGCCCTCGGTCAGTTCGGTGGCAATGGCCCCATGCCGATGGGGGCTGTTCCCATGGCCGCTGTTCCGATGGGGGGGCTTCCCATCGGAGCTTTTCCTGCGGGAAGGAGACGTCCCGTCATGCCCGTGTCCAGGCCGCTGACCCGTTACCCCACGGCAACAGCGCCAGGTCGCACCTCATCTCTCCAGCTCGCATCACTGGCCACAGCCACATGCTTGATGCGAGAACGACAGCTAAGCCGCGCGCAGGCTGTTGATCTGCTTGATCGCCAGGGCCAGATCTGGGGATGGGAACCACGATGGGGGCAACGCATCCAACTGGCCTCTGTCGATGGAGCGATCAACGCAGCTGGAGGCTGCAGAACCATGGTGCGCAGGATTCAGAACAGCCCTGTATCCATCCCATCAATGGCAACGGTCCCCGTCAATCGGAACCCGGTTCGCACGGATAGCCGCAGTGAACGCGAGGGATTTGGATTGTTTCCCTATCGCTGAAGAGCGGAGCGCAGGTTTGCGGATCCTGGTTGATAAGCCTGACCGCGTTGTGGTGATCGCAGCGCTTTGATCAAGGTGGTTTCGGCAGCCCGGTACTGACTGTCTTTGCCAGTTCCGAGCTGTTCCACGGTCAGCGATTCGATCTCCTGATCGCTCAGCTTCACGTCCACATCCGGGCGGATGCCGTTCTTGTGAATATCGGTGCCTTTGGGGGTGAGGTATTTGGCAATGGTGACCGTCAACCCGGATCCATCGGAGAGGCCACGGACGGACTGGACCAATCCCTTGCCAAAGGTCTTCTGACCAACCAGAACGGCTCGTTTGTTGTCTTGGAGTGCCCCGGAGAGAATTTCGCTGGCACTGGCTGAACCTTCATTCACCAGCACCACAACCGGACTGTTGGTCAGCGCGTTGCCAGTGGCGCGGCGCACATCCTGAATGCCATCTCGGGTTTTGGTGCTGACGATGGTGCCTTCATCCAACCATTGCCGTGCAATGTCGATGCTGGCTTCGAGTAGTCCCCCCGGATTACTGCGCAGATCGAGCACATAGCCCTGAGCACCATCTTTTTCGAGCTCACGGATGGCAGCCCGCATCTCCCGGGCGGCATTGGCATTGAATTGCTTGAGGCGGATATAGCCGACTTTCTTGCCATCGGCTGCTGTATTGAGCCGACTTTCAACCGCATTGATGGCGATACGTGCTCTCTTGAGAGGCACCGTGACCACTTCCCCATTACGGCGCAGCCCAAGAGTGACCTGGCTGCCTTCCTGGCCTCGGATCAGCTTCACAGCATCTTCCGTGGTCATGCCCTTGGTGGGTTTGCCGTCGATCGAGACGATGACGTCCTTGGGTTGCACACCGGCCCTGGAAGCAGGGGTGCCTTCAATCGGGGACACCACAAGAATCTCTTTGGTGTCTTTGTCCAGCGTGATTTGGATGCCAACCCCCGTGAGCTCTCCGGAGGTGTCGATCTGCATCTCCTTGAACTCTTTGGGGTCCAAAAAGCGCGTGTAGGGATCATCGAGGCTGGCGAGCATGCCTCTGATCGCTTCATAAGACTCATTGGTGCCGGCATAGCTCTTGGCCAGCAGATCTCGTCTCAGGCTGGTCCAGGTTTCAGGGGAATACTTTCCTGAAGAGTCGAGAAAATCTCTGTAAACGATCTGCCAGACCTGGTCGATGACCTCCTTGGGGCTGTTGGTAATCGATGAGGAATTGGTGCTGGGGAGGCCAAGACCTGGTGACGCAATAGCGATGGCTGCGGTCAAGCCACCTGCCCCGAGCATCAGCAACAGACCCTTGTGCTGTGCACCAGCCGGTCGAGGACTTTTGGTGGTCATTGATGTCCTTTGGGGCCGTCCTTTCAGATTAACGAGTTCACTCAGGATCGACCCAGCGTCCGTCGTCTTTGATCAGCTGAATCAACGCCTGAACACCATCGGCTTCCGGGACTTTGCGGATCTCTTCGCGACCTCGATAGAGGGCGATGGTGCCCGGACCTTTGCCGACATAACCGTAGTCAGCGTCTGCCATCTCGCCCGGACCATTCACGATGCATCCCATCACGGCGATGTCTAGACCGGAGAGGTGAGAGGTTGCATTTCTCACCTGATTCAGCACTTCCTCGAGATTAAACAAAGTGCGACCGCAGCTTGGGCAGGCCACGTATTCGACCATGGTCTTGCGTAAGCCAATGGCCTGCAGAATCGAGTAGCAAACGGGGATTTCCTTTTCAGGAGACTCAGTCAGCGAGACTCGGATCGTGTCGCCGAGACCCTCGGACAGCAGGGTTGCGATTCCTGCGGTGCTCTTGATGCGGCCGTAATCGCCATCACCGGCCTCAGTCACTCCAAGGTGCAGGGGGAAATTGAACCCTGCATTGTCGAGTGTGTCGGCCATCATTCGATAGGCAGCGAGCAT